>Ga0207989_1000597_pt1 | contig 19732 bp, 8 predicted proteins | sample ETNtaG_7_FD_185777 | JGI IMG/M metagenome (GOLD analysis project Ga0207989, IMG submission 185777) | Marine microbial and viral communities from oxygen minimum zone, Eastern Pacific Ocean - ETNP201406SV65 (SPAdes) (version 2) | ecosystem: Environmental > Aquatic > Marine > Oceanic ... | reverse complement strand
CAAGAATTGCTTCCTGAAGAATTCTGTGATCTTTATCTCCAGAATACAAACGTAAAGTGATATTTCTATCATCATCAAAATTTTCTTCTACATCTGTATCTAAAAAATAAAGTGGAATTGTATGACCACCATGCCCCACATAATCAAATTGATAAGCTTGAACCCATACATTCCTTTCCCGAAGGCGGAGTGTGAATTTTACATCCAATTTTTTTAACAATGGGTGCGGATCAAACCGAGGGTAGGTTTCAGTCTGGATACCGTCTTCATCTATGCGTTGTTTAAAATACCCTTCTCTGTAGAGCAATGTAATTGCACACATATTTAACCCAATATCACCGGATGCTTTAATATGATCTCCTGCTAAAACACCTAATCCGCCACTATAAGTTGGCAAACTAGATGATATCCCGATTTCAGCTGAAAAATAAGCTATGTCATATTTTTTATTCATGTTCTATTAGAATTCTCCGTTAATTGTCGTAAATGTTGCTTTATTTCTTGAGTTAACATGCCAGGAGACATACGCCATTCCCAATTCCCACCAACTGTTCCAGGTGTATTCATTCGTGCTGATGAATCTAATCCCAACACATCTTGCATAGGAATTATGGATGTATTTGCATTTGCATTGAGTGTGAATTCTACCATTTTCCAATTCACATCATGTCCATCTAAGTTTAAAACGTTTTTTGCATGCTGTCGTTCGTTTAAAAAATTCTGTTCAGATTGGGTTGATCCATTTTCAAATTCAGCATTGTACCAACCAATGGATGTATCATTATCGTGCGTGCCTGTATAAACAACTGTATCTTCACTCATTGAATCAAACGGATGTCCATTCCCAAATGACATTTGAAGAATCTTTATCCCAGGTATTCCAAATTTTCCCCTTAATACAGCAGCATCTTTGGACGCTTCACCTAAATCTTCTGCTAAGATTGGTTTTCTCCCAATTTGGTTCGTGATAGCATTAAATAGAGTTTCTCCAGGACCTTTTACCCAATAACCTCGAGTACCATTATCATCTTCTGCAGGGACCTCCCAAAATTTTGCAAATCCATTAAAATGATCAATTCGAACTATATCAACTCTTTGGAATAAATGGGCGATTCTGGATGTCCACCATTCAAAATTATTTTTCCTATGCTCTACCCAATCATAAATTGGATGACCCCATTTTTGACCTGTTTCTATAAAATAATCTGGCGGGGTTCCTGATTGGACTATCATATCGCCCTTATTAGACAATTTGAATAATGATTGATTCGCCCACACATCTGCACTATTGAATGAAATATAAATGGGTATATCACCAATTATTTGAATCCCTTTTGAATTGGCATAGGATTTTAGTTCTGACCATTGGCAATCAAATAAATATTGAAGAATCTTTATATCATCTAATTCTTGAGAGTGGCTCTCTTGGATTTGATTAAGTATATCTTTAGAAAAGGTTTTATATTTTGAATTCCAATTAATCCAATTTTCACTGTTATGGATTTTTTCTAAAACATTAAATACAGAATAATTTTGTAACCAATATTCATTTTGATTACAATAATCTAAAAACTGGTTAAATTGTAAATCTGACCTATTAATCCGAAAGGAATTGGCAGCTTTCGCCATTAAATCCAAACGCCATTTTTTAATTAAATCAAATTCAACTAGATCAGAATTAAACTCTGGTGCCATCCCCAAATCACCTGCACTGAGCCATCCATCTCGAACTAATAATTCCAGACTAATAAGTAGTGGATTATTTGCAAAAGCAGATTCAGCACTATATGGACAATGATACTTATCGGGTGGATTTGAAGGTAAAATTTGCCAAAGACTCTGCCCCATTTCTGATAAATCATCGATAAACTGAAATGCCGATGGCCCAATTTCACCAATCCCATATTTTCCAGGAAGAGATGTAATATGTAATAAAATGCCGCTTTTTCTATCCATTGTTAGTAAGGATGGTTCGCTCTTAAGGTTTTTTATAACAAAAAATTAGTAACTCATCTATGAGTAACTAATAAAATTGCTGAAAAGAATCATAGGAGTCAAGGTCGAATCAAGTTTGATTTGTTAGGATTTGATCAAACGATCAAGATCGAGGTCCGGACGTTTCATAATCCGTTTTACAATAGGGTTCGGATCAAAGCCAAGTCTTTGCCCTGCAAGTGTAATATCCAAAATAATATGATTAGCGGCAATTTCAATAATAGCTTCATTTTTAGTGTAGATAGAACGACTTTCGTTGGTTTCCCTAGCACTTCCCATGATGGTAGAAGAATGATCCACAACCAGAATTACCTTGGGAGTCCATATCTTCCTCAATTTTTCTTCATCTAATTCGTATGATATGGTTTTTCCAATCTGTTTATCTAAACTGCAAAATGAAAAAAGTGTAATATCTAAACTTCGTTCTTTTGCTGCGATTAAATCTTTCTGAATTGCTTTAATTTCACGAGGCCAGCCACTCATAAAAATTTTATCTTTTGCATTATTAATATTTTCTCGCATCTTCAAAATAAGATTTCGATATCCATGTAGATGCCAAAAATCAAATGCATCATCATCTATATCAATTTTTCCAATGCTCTCCTTTAAATCATCTAACCGATCTTTATGGGAGTGGTCAAAATGTTCTAATAATGATGAAGGTGCTAATGGTATAAATTTTTTCGGTGATTCGCCTACGGAATTCACAATCCCAATTGTTTCCAAGCGATTCAATATCGAATAAATCGCAGATCTAGGAATACCGGATTGAGAACTAATTTCGTATCCGGTTGAAGGGTTATATTTCAGCAATGCCAAGTAGGCTTTTGCTGCATTTGCTGATAATCCAAAATGCTGTAATAGTTCTATTAATTTTGACATAATGTTGAAAAATTCATTGTTTAATTTAAGTGTAACTCTGCCATGAGTTACCAAATTAATTAAAATGAATTTCATCAATATTGTGAAAGCTAATTTTGTATTGATTAATAATTCACATTATTCTTGTTTTTGAAAATGAAATATTGGCATTACATTCCACCCCGCAATTTCGTCACTACTAAATGAGTTACTACCAAAAATTAAAAACAAAAGAGCTATGCAGTGTATTTATTTTATTCTCTTCCTTGTTGGTCGGTGGAACGACCGGAAAAATAACCGGTAAAGTCACTGACATTCAAACGGGCGAACCCCTGATTGGTTGTAATATTATTATTGAAGGAATGTCAATCGGTGCAGCTACAACTTTGGATGGAACTTATTTCATTCTCAATGTACCACCAGGTAATTATACATTAAGAGCTTCTATGATCGGATACGGGTCCGTTCAAATGAATGATTTACAAGTTATTGTAGACCTTAATGCAAAAGCCGATTTTTTCTTGAGCTCAAAAGTTATTGAAGGAGAACAAGTTGTTGTCACCGCCCAAAAACCAACTGTACGATTAGATCAAACATCCATGTCTGCTGTTATTGGGGCAGAAGATATTGAAAATCTACCAGTCTCAGAAATTGGAGATATCATTGAATTACAGGCTGGTATCGTTCGTGATCCTGGTGGAGGTTTCCATGTTCGCGGTGGACGCAGCAGCGAAGTATCTTTTTGGGTCGATGGTGTATCTACAACCGATTCTTACGATGGGAGTTCAGGATTGGAAATAGAAAATTCAGGGATCCAAGAAATACAAGTAATCTCTGGTACATTCAATGCCGAATATGGACAAGCCATGTCTGGCATTGTCAATGTAGTTACCAAGGATGGCGGGCAGAACTATAGCGGTAATCTGGATATCTACGTTGGTGGCTACCATACCTATCACTCGGATCTTTTTTCATTGGCATCCCCATTTTCCAACTGGCAATCTTTTTCGGATAATAATAACAATGGCAATTGGGACTATGGTGAAATTCTTTATGATTTAAATGAAAATGGAATGTGGGATGATGGTGAGGTATTTTGGGATAAAAATGGAAATCAGCAATGGGATGGTGACAATGACACAGAATCACTGAATAGTGATGTGGGCTACGATGGTTACATGGGCGATTACTATGATTATAACGGTGATGGCAAGACCACTCAGCCAAGCCCCGGTGAAGGCAATGGCAGGAAAGATTGGGGAGAACATGAATTTGTAATGGATCAGGACGGATACACTAAATATCTGAATATCGCAGAAAACTTGTTCCAACAAACCAATTTTTCGGGAAGTTTAAGCGGACCTTTCCCTGGTCTGGGTGATAAACTCACATTTTATTCGACCCTCCGCTTTTACAATTCAGCCGGTAGGTATTATGGAAAAAGACTTTTTGAGCCCACTGGATTATTCGGCGATGAAAAGATAATGCCACTATCACCTTTTTCAAAATTCTCAGGACAAATTAAACTGACTTATAAAATTACAAATTCAATGAAGATGAATTATACAGGTTTCCTAACGGAGAAAGCTTACCGGAATTATGATAGTTACTATAAATATAATCCTGATGGATTGCAATGGAACTATGAAACTGATGAATCTCATATGCTGGCACTGACCCACAGTCTCAGCCAGAAAACTTTTTACGAGTTAAAGTTCTTAGACTTTAATAGTGGCTATAACCAAAAACTATATAAAAATATAAACGATGTTCCCAACCCTGTGTCTATTATATCTAAGTCAGAGCTTGATAATCTAAACCTTGAAGAACGAGTTCTATTACATACAGGTTATGAAGTTATTGATGATGCTTTACGGTTTCATGTTACTGAACTTGATAATAATACATACCGTGTTATTGATAGGCAGGACCAGAAAGGGTATATGGCCAGTGATGCATTTCAAACTCCAGCATGGTCATTTGGCCTGGGTGGTACTCAGAATGGCCGGTTCAGCCGAAATACTTCTTTCCAGCAGGTAAAACTTGATATTTCCAGCCAAGTAAATCCAGTTCACTTCATTAAGGCAGGTTTTCTATATAAAATATATGACATGTGGGCAGATGAAAAATCGCTGAATTACAAAACTGTCGGTGAGTGGTCCATTACACAAAATGGTGATTCCCTGGGCTACAACCCATTGGCAGGTGCTCGCTTGAGCCCCTTTACACCAATCATTAACCCTACATATACATCGGATCATAATTATTTCAGGGTAAAACCCCAAGAGATTTCCTTATATGTGCAAGATAAAATTGAACTCGATGAATTAATTATCAATGCCGGCATCCGCTTTGATTACTTTGATCCAAAGTGGAAAACTTTATCTAATGACCGCTTCCCTGGCAATCGTAAATATTACTTGGTAAAAACACCTAATGATACGGCAGTATTCTGGGAATATGATTATTCTGAACTGCACAGCGATTTGATCATATTGGACTCACTCAGTGAACAAGGAGCCGTTGCTATGGAAAATCTTTTTACTGCCGGTATTGATTTTGATTCTACACAAAACACGTATTCTGAAGCATTTCAGGAAGCCTTCGATAATTCCCGAAACACTTATCGATGGAAGTATGGATACTCTGATGTAAAACCATCTTATCAGATTAGTCCTCGAATTGGCATCGCTTACCCCATTACAGACCGTGGAGTGATCCATGTTTCTTACGGTCACTTTTTCCAGATACCTAATTTTAGCTTTTTATATGCCAACCCAGAATTTGAAATACTGAATAGTAATAATGGCGGTATTTTAGGCAATGCTGCATTAGCACCGGAAAAAACAGTAATGTACGAGATTGGATTCAAACAAGAAGTCGCCTACCGAACAGCTTTGGATTTGACTATTTTCTACAGAGATACGAGAGATTGGGTTGGTATGTCCGCACCAATAAGCAAGTACCCTGTTGGGAACTATCGGAAATATGAGAATAAGGATTACGCCAATACTCGCGGGTTTACACTAGTTATCGATCGCCAATTTTTCAATGGATTTGGCGGAGGATTAGATTATACATGGATGACCGCAGAAGGCACGTATTCAAACCCTCAGGATGCTTACTTTGATGCTCAGGACAATCAGGCACCACGATTAAGTATGATACCTTTAAATTGGGATCAAACCCATACTCTCAACTTCAGGGCAACCCTGGGCGGTCAGGACTGGGTAATCAGTGCGATCAGCAAACTTTGGACAGGAAAGCCTTACACACCAGAGTTTAAAACAGGTGTCGTTTCTGGTGCAGGAGCGTTTGCCGGTTTTGCCGACAACAGCGAGCGCAAACCAAATATTTTTGATATGGACCTGAGAGCTTCTTATAAGGTTAATATTTTTAACCTAAATATGAATCTCTTTTGTAACATATATAATGTATTTGACATCAGAAATGAATTCACCGTTTGGAATGACACCGGGAGAGCGACCTATACCCTTTTTGCCCGCGATGTTCCATATACAGATCCCAGCAGGATTGGGCATCTTAATGAACATCTGCTCTCTCCTGATTGGTATGGGGAACCACGGCATATAAATATGGGCTTTAAGCTTACTTTTTAATGAGAATGAAAAATAAAATCATATTTTTCATGTTTATCGGACTTGCCAGTCTTATGGAAGGTGCTCCTTCTAAGGGCAACCCCTTAGCCCGTGCTAAAAATGATCATTCTGGAAATAAAATCCGTTCTACATTTTATAACTACGGATTGATAGGGCGCTGGATGAGTGAGCCTGAAGATATTGGAGGTGAATGGCCTATTAATTCTGGTCATGAATATATCGGTGATGTGGGTCATATGGTAGGCTCTGAATTCCAGGATCAGGGCAATAACACAAAAAGAAGTGTTGTCACTATTGATAGCCCCAGGGGCAGCGAATACAATTTGGACACACACTGGGGCTGGGAGCCGCTATCAGGCTACACAAATCCGGATACTGCGCTGATTGCCATGAGCCATATGGGTCCTTCCAGTGGAGAGTCTGCTGTTGCAAACACCTGGCCACCACAATGGCCCGATAAACTGGAAGATCCCCTCGATCCCGGCTGGGCAGGTTCATGGAACGGGTACTTTGGCAAGAATCAAAAAAATGCAGAGCAGGAAAGCTATTTTGTCATGGATGATGCGCAGGATGCTGAATTCTTTTATTATCCTGATTCAAATGATTTGGAACGCCGCGGATTGGGTCTGAGATGCACCATACGCGGATTACAATGGAATCACATATTAGCTGAAGATGTACTATTCTGGTTGTATGATATAAAAAATATAAGTGATTATGATCTAGAGAAAATGGTGTTTGGCTATATTATAGGAACCATAACAGGTGGTGATGGGGACAGCCAGGATGATTGGGCGGATTTTGATAAATCAGATGACATTGCATTCTCTTTTGATAATGGTACGGACCTAGAGACAGGTCTGGGTGGTATCGGTGCCAACGGCTGGACACCGGTTGGCTTAGCAGGGTATGCCTTTTTAGAAAGTCCCGGTAATCCATTTGATGGCATTGATAATGATGGGGATGGCACTGATGGCCCTGGACTGGAACTTTCTGAAGAAGTATTTGCCAGTAGAAGCTACAGCCCTGGAGATACGGTTGTTGTTATCAATTATCAGACTTATGAACGCAGCCTTATACCCATGCCATCCAATGGATTGACTATCGAAAAATCAAATAATAGTTTAACCTTCATGCCTAATGAAATCTTGGAGGAAATACCTCGGAATCTTTTTGATGATAACTTGAACGGATTGATTGATGAAAACAATGGTGCTTCAATTGAAATCGCACCCGGCGTTTTTGAGGATATTTATTTATATTTTGATCCCCTTTCCGGAGAAGGTCTAAAATATATTGATTATAAAAGTGGGAATGGCATTGGGAATTTTCTTATTGATGAGAGTAGAGAAGATGGTATCGATAATGATGGTGACTGGAACCAAAGTACAGATGATGTGGGTATCGATGGTATGCCAGGAAGCGGGGACCTTGGTGAAGGAGATGGGTTGCCTACGTCTGGAATGGGTACTGACCTTCCAGGGGAACCTAATATTGATAAAACAGATGTGGATGAATCCGATCAGATAGGATTATCCAGTTTTTATTATTTCAATTTTGGCGTCGGTCCACAAATGAATGATGATGACAGGATCTGGGAATCAATGCTACCTGGTTATTTTAATAATTCCATCCAAAACACCGATGCGGATTTTCTATTCAGTTCAGGCTATTTTCCACTACAATCAAACCAAACTGAGAGATTCTCAATCGCTCTTCTTTTTGGGGATAACCTGCCAGATCTGGTTCGCAACAAGCAAACTGTTCAGACCATTTACAATCAAAACTACAATTTTGCCAAAGCACCAGACCTGCCCAGTGTGTGGGCATATGCTGGTGACAATTATGTCACTCTTTACTGGAATGACATAGCAGAACAATCAGTAGACAGAATCACCGGAGAAGATTTTGAAGGGTATAAAATCTACAAAGCTACAAACACTCAATACACTGATTCAGGTGTGATAACTGATGCATTTGGTACACCAAAATTCAATATTCCAATTAAACAGTTTGATGAAATCAATGAATATGAAGATTTTTTCCCGGGACATGTTGATGGGATCCAGTTTTACTTAGGCAGCAATACCGGTCTGGTACATACATGGACAGATACCAACGTTATCAATGGGCATCGTTACTTTTATGCGGTCAGTGCCTATGATCATGGATCTATAGAAAAAGAAATCCTTCCGGCGGAAACATCAAAATTTGTTACCATGGACCGTGGTGGCCGGGTGATCACCGCTAAAAATGTAATTACAGTTGTACCTGATGCCCCATCAATTGGTTATGTCCCGGCACCAGAAAAAAGAGATGTTTATCCCATTGTAACACCAGTTGGTACAGGTTCCTTGTCAATTCGAAACCTGGACCCCAGCAAGATACCTGATGCAAATGTATATCGTATTTTCTTTCAGGATACAAGAATGAATGGTATCGATGATGACAATGACTGGTCACCTGATTCCCACGATGTAGGCATAGATGGCTGTTCGGACTACTTTGAAAACGGCAGTGGTGGATGTAATGCCTATGTAAATCCAGGTGCAGTTGATGAAAATAACGATAACTGGCAGGACTGCGGTATTGATGGTTTATGCAATGAAAATGAACCCGGCTATACCGAAGGATCAAACCAAGACCCCAATGGAGATGACTACAGTTATGAAACAAACCCATACGGGACAGAAAGCAACAACAAATTTGATATTGGCGAAGGTACTGAAAACAATAGTATCCCCGATCCAGGGGAACCACGAATCGATGAGCAGGACCTGGATGAAGCTATCCCTGTTACTACTCATTATATGGTAATCAATACAACAGATATAAATGAACCTGACACGGTAGTGCACTGGAGTAGTGGTATTGAAGGAGATCTGGGTCAATTCAACGGCATGGTACTGGATATTGAAAATAACTGGTCCGTAAATCAGGATCAAGATAAGTCGGGGTTCTCTCCGGAGATGGCTGTGAATTATTCCTTTAATTATACTCCATTTTCTTTTGGGGGCATCGCCACCCATGGAGTTGCATTTCCCAGGAATTACGGGCTTGTTTTCGCCGATTCGGCAATATACCCATCGAGACCTTTAGATCTAGTTAGAAACAATGGACAAATAATTACCATTGATACCACCTATTTGAATTACCACATTATTGATCTGGACAACCCTGACCATGAAATTGATTATGCGGTAATTGACTACTCATGGGACTATTACACTCTGGCTACTGGTTTGCCTGACTCGGTGCCTGTTGACTCTATTATAAATAGTGAATTTTACCTGCAACCAGAACAATTTGATTATTTCAATATAGCAGATACCATTCTTGGAAATTGGACTGATTTCGGATTTACAGCTTCACCATTTGGCTCTGAATATGCTCTCAAAGTAAACCTAGCCAGGCAAGGCCATTTTTCTTATTCTGACCGTATCATTCTGATCGAAAGTACGGGAGATACAATGATGGTTGTCTGGAACGTTACACCGGGGCAAGACAATATCCCCTACCAGCACGCACCAGGAAATGGTGACACGTTAAAACTAATTACTACTAAACCATTTTCCAGTGCAGATATTTTTGAATTTGTTTCTCAGGGGTCTTCTTTTAATCAGCAGGATTTAAATAAGATAGCCCAAAAAATAAAGGTTGTACCCAATCCCTATATTGTTGCTGCCAGTTGGGAAGGTCAAAATCCATATGCCGATGGCAGGGGGCCCAGATCATTACACTTTACCCATCTTCCGCCCCAGTGCCGCATTCGCATATTTACTCTTTCTGGAGAACTGGTGAATACTTTAGAACATAACACCGTCTTTGACGACGGCTCTTTTGAATGGAATATGCTCACCAAGGAGAATCTGGGCATTGCCTACGGAGTATATTTTTACCAGGTAGAACCACTAACTAAGACCCAATACAGTTTTCAACCTGTTTTAGGAAAGTTTGCAGTGATCAAATGAGAATAAAATATACTATTCTCGCCTGCCTTTTTATAAGTAGTACCATTGTCAGTCAAACAGTATCCAAAGTAGGAACAACTGCTGCACAATTTTTAAAAATTGGAATCGGTGCCAGAGCCCTTGCTCTTGGCGGTGCCTACTCCGCCATTGCCGATGATGCATCGGCTCTGTATTGGAACCCTGGTGGATTATCCCGGATTCGCAAAAACCAGATTTTACTTGATCACTATGATTGGATCTTGGATGTAGATTTGGATTTTATCGGCGCAATTATCACTACACCTTACGGTAATATTGGAGCAGCATTCAGTTATCTTCATATGGGTGAAATGGAAGTCACTACTACCCATAGCCCTGAAGGAACCGGTGAAAAATTTGGTGCCGGGTCTATAATGGCTCAACTTTCATTCGCCCGGAATCTGACTGATCGATTTTCGATTGGCGGTTCAACAAAAATTATACAGGAAAATATCTATAATTCCAGGGCAACAGGTATTGCCATAGATCTGGGAACCTTATATTACACTCAACTGCCGGGCTTGACCATGGGAATGAGCATTTCTAATTATGGCACAAAAATGCAGATGTCCGGTCGGGATATGATTCTACAGACGGAGGTCGATCCCAGTCTGGAATCGGACCCTACTAATATTAATGCCAACTATGCCACTGATCGTTTTGATCTGCCGCTAATCTTTCGCTTCGGACTAGCTTATAAGAAAATATTGTCAAATAATCTGAACCTTTTAATTGCGGCAGATGCTCTACATCCCAATGACAATACGGAAAGTATCAATTTGGGGACAGAACTTGTTTTTAAGGATTTTGTGTACCTTAGGTCGGGAAGGGAACATCTTTTCCAGCGTGACAACGAGGCCGGCTTTGCCCTTGGCGGCGGAGTAAAATTAGCCATTGGTAAAACAAACTACACTATTGATTATACCTACGCCCAAATGGGAGTATTAGGGGATCAAAAAAAACTCACACTCATGGTATACTTTTAACAATTGTTAGCATATTATCCATTGTTATTTGTGGGATATTTGCTAAATTTAGCTATAGTGACTCTAAACAGAGCTACTAATTAGAAGTCTGTAGTAACCAAAATAATAACTCAGGAGTATAAAAATGACTAAACGTTTTTATGTTGTCTTTTCATTAATCTTTACATTCATGTTTACTAGTGTTTTTGCTGTAAATGTTACCCTCAATGTTGATATGGAAAATGTCACTGTATCCGATGACGGTGTCCATGTGGCCGGTAGTTTCCAAGGCTGGGATGCTGGTGCCACAGCACTGACCGATGATGATGGTGACGGAATATATACTGTCACTGTTGATATGTCTTCTGTCGCTGATGATACAGTCTATTTTAAATATATTAATGGCAACGCCTGGGGCAGTGATGAAACTGTATCAGATCCTGCCTGCGGTGGAGCTGGCGGATTTGGAAGCGATCGATGGTTGGCAGTACCAGGTGAAGATACAAGCCTCGACCCAGTTTGCTTTAGTGAATGTATAGGCTGTGATCAATCTTATGTTGAATTTGAAGTGGATGCAGGAGGCTTCGCAATCACAGATGGAGTTCAATTGGCAGGCGGCTTTAATGGCTGGGATGCTACCGTTGATTGGATGGGCGATGAAGATGGAGATGGAATTTATGAAATAAGAAAAGCATTCACAGAAGGTGAAATCATCGAATTCAAATATGTACTCAATGGCAATAATTGGGAAAACCTTGAAGTAGATTTTTGTACTACGGAAGGTGAATTCATTAATAGGACCTTAACTATTACAGACGATAATATGATGATGGATCCAGCTCCGTGTTTTGGTTCCTGCTATGCTTGTGGTGATGCACCTGTAACAGCAAATGTTACATTTCAGGCTGACATGAGCATACTCCTCTCTCAAGGGTGGGATGGTACAATGAATACTATGGAACTACGTGGTGGAATGAATGGCTGGGCAGCTGGCGATGCATTTGAAGAAGATTTTACAGATCCTGCGCTATATACTTTTACAAAAGCAATCACAGCTTCACCCGGATCAGTGCAGGAATGGAAATTTAAGGCCAACCCGGATGAAGATTTTAATAATGGCGGCTGGGAGACAGCTGCTAATAGGACGTTCTACTTTTGGGGAGACGATATTGTTCTGGAACCAGAGCAACCTGTTGTTCTTCCTATCGGAGACTTGGCAAATGACGTTACTGTAGAGATCCATGCCACATGGATGGAAGGAACGCTAAACGCAAATAATGGTGAACCTTTCCCTCAGGCTCCAGACACAATGATCATTAATGGATCATTCCTGAACTGCTGGTGTACCTGGGGCAACTGTATGGGCGCCACATGCGCAGAGCCTGTTTCTGCTGATGTACCTCGCTTGGTTGATCCCGATGGAGACGGAGTATATGTTGGCTCTCTCAGTCTGACCGCAGGGCATGGCAATGTTTTTACCTATAAGTTAGGTGCCTATTATCCAGGAGTAGAAGATGTTACAGGTGAGAATGGTGCCATGGATAACGAAGCCGGTTTTGGTGCAGATAAAACATTCTTTATTGCCACAGATGCCAGCGGTACTGTTGTTCTTGAAACTGTTTTTGGTAGTAATAATCCTGCAAACCCCTTCCTACCTCGTACCGTAACATTAAACGTAGATATGAATGATGAAGTAGTATCTGAAGACGGCGTTCATGTCGCTGGCAGTTTTCAGGGCTGGGATGCTGGTGCCACAGAGCTGATGGATCCGGATCAGGATGGTGTTTATTCTGTTGACATAGAAGCAAATGCTGGGGATACAATTTATTTTAAATATATCAACGGTAATGCATGGGGCAGTGATGAAACTGTATCAGATCCTACCTGTGGTGGAGCTGGTGGATTTGGTTCTGACCGCTGGCTGGAGATTCCAGATGTGAATACCAGCTTGGATCCTGTGTGCTTTAGTGAGTGTATTTCCTGTGATAAATCCTACGTCACATTTCACGTTGACATGGCCGAAACAGAAGTATCAGCAGATGGTATTTTCATAGGAGGAGGCTACTTCTGGCCTGACTTCCATGCCATGGTAGATGTGGATGGTACAGATGGTGAAAAATACGGAATAAAGGTTCTACTTGACGAAGGCGCAACTATACAATACAAATTCAATAATGGCGGTAACGACGCAGGCTACGAAAACGACGATAATCTTGGCGCCGGTGGCTGTGGTGTTGGAGATTGGAATGACCGTTTCATTGATGTAGGTGATGATGATATGATGACACCTGCTTTCTGTTTCAGTGCCTGCTGGGAGTGTGGGAATGACCCGGTTCCAGCCAATGTTACTTTCCAGGCTGATATGAGTGTACTCATATCTCAGGGTTGGGATGCTACAATGAATACTATGGAACTACGTGGTGGAATGAATGGCTGGGGACCTGGTGATGTATTTCAAGAAGATCTGACCGATCCAATGTTATACACATTCACCAAGGAGATCACAGCCCAGGTTGGAGCAATGCAAGAATGGAAATTTAAGGCCAACCCGGATGAAGATTTTAACAACGGCGGTTGGGAATCAGCCGCAAACCGTATGTTTGAATTCACAGGTGATGATATGACTCTGGAAGCAGCACAACCTGTTATTCTTCCTATCGGAGACCTGGAAAATGACGTTACTGTAGAGATCCATGCTACATGGATGGAAGGGACACTAAATTCAAATAATGGTGAACCTTTTCCTCAGGCTCCAGACACAATGATCATTAATGGATCATTCATGAACTGCTGGTGTACCTGGGGTAACTGTATGGGTGCCACATGTGCAGAGCCTGTTTCTGCTGATGTACCTCGTTTAGTTGATCCAGATGGAGACGGAGTATATGTTGGCTCTCTCAGCCTACCAGCAGGACATGGCAACGTTTTTACCTATAAACTTGGTGCCTATTATCCAGGAGTAGAAGATGTTCCAGGTGATAATGGTGCCATGGATAACGAAGCCGGTTTTGGTGCGGATAAAACATATTTTATTGCCACAGCTGCCAGCGGTACAGTTGTTCTTGAAACTGTTTTTGGTGATAATAATCCGGAGAATCCTTGGATTGGAGTCGGTGGAATGCTTTACAATGGTGGTTTTGAGCACGGAATTACAGCCTGGTCTCCCTATCCTGAAGCCAATGCCAGCTACGTGGTTGAAATGACTGGAGCCAATATCTACGGTTCTGATGCCATTTTTGAAGCTTACGAAGGGAATTACTCTCTTAAACAGTGGGGTCAATACGATGGTGCCGAAAATTATGGAAGCTTTGGTCAGTGGCTAGAAGTTGGGGTGGCTGGACTTGATGAAGGTTCCCAACCTACTCTAAGTGGCATGATGTTTTCACATGCGGATGACTGGATCGGCCAAGGTATAAATTCAGCATATTTGGCACTCTATTACTACGATGACTACTATGGTATGGTTGGCCCTGGTTGGGAGATAGCCGACGTAATTAGTTCAACTTCTCCTTCAAGTGAGTGGCTACACCGCGAAGTGACAGGAACAGTTCCTGAAGGTACTGTTTGGGTATGGGCTGGTGTAGAATATTATCAGGCTTCCAATGCTGATAATGGAAGTGTCTACACAGACATGTTGGAAATGCATATTTCTGATGTGGTATCTGTTGATTTGGATGCAGATCTACCAGGGGAATTCAAACTACTTGGTAATTACCCAAATCCTTTTAATCCGATCACAAAACTCAGGTTTGATATTGACTATCGTTCTAATGTGATTGTCACTATTTATAATATCCTAGGTAATGAGATCACCACACTTCAAAATGGGGAAATGAATCCTGGAAGATATTCCATGACTTGGAATGCAACTAATGACCAAGGGAAACGCATGCCTACAGGCATGTACCTTTATAAGGTTAGCTCTGATAGTCGTGTCTTGACAGGTAAAATGCTTCTAATGAAGTAATATTGAATACTATCACATTAAAAAAAGGGGCGCTAATTAGCGCCCTTTTTTTTTGATGAAAATTTTTGTATTAATTAATAATTCACATTATTCTTGTTTTCGAAAATGAAATATTAGCATTACATTTCACATTGCGATTTCGTCACTACTAAATGAGTTACTAATATAATAATCCCTATATGAAGCATTTTTACTCATATTTACATCTTTTACTCATTGTTACATTATTATCGGCAGATAATAATAAATCCTATCAAATTGATCACCTGGAACCTCCCTCCTGGTGGATCGGTATGGCAAATAATACACTTCAGTTGATGGTCCATGGTAAAAATATTTCGGATCTGGAACCAGAATTCAATTTCCACGGGGTATTGATAAATAAAGTACATAGGGTAGAAAATCCAAACTTCCTATTCATTGATCTATTATTATCTGAAACAGCAAGGCCTGGGAAATTTGATATCCTTTTCAATAAATCAGGCCAAACAATCATTAGCTATTCATATGAAATATTAAAAAGGACTGCTGGTTCAGCGGAACGTCAAGGGTTTTCTCCTGCAGATGTTATTTACTTAATTACACCCGACCGCTATGCCAATGGGAACCCTGACAACGACTCAGTCCCAAGTTTAAAGGAAAAGCCAAACAGAAGAAATAAAGATGGTAGGCACGGTGGCGACATCAAGGGTATCATTGATCATCTTGATTATATAGCAGAAATGGGGTTCACCCAGATTTGGTTAAACCCAGTGCTGGAAAATAATCAAAAAAAATATTCATACCATGGATATTCAACCACAGACTACTATAATATTGATGAAAGATTTGGTACCAATGAGCTTTATAAAGAATTATCTGAGATTGCACAGAATAAAGGTATTGGAATCATAATGGATCTTATATTGAACCACATTGGTTCAGAGCACTGGTTGATGTATGACCTTCCATCATCTGACTGGATCAATCACAATGGAGAATTTGTCCAAACCAGTCACATTCATGAATCTATTTATGACCCATATATTCCTCAATTTGAAAAAGATCTTTTCACAAGCGGTTGGTTTGTTGAGACAATGCCTGATTTGAACCAGTCCAATCCATTCCTTGCCAATTATCTGATTCAGCTATCAATATGGTGGGTCGAGTATGCTAAACTATCTGGATTTCGAATAGATACATATCCCTATATAGATAAAGATTTTTTAACCATTTGGAGTAAAAGAATAGCAAGAGAATATCCAAATTTTAATTTTTGCGGAGAGGCCTGGAATAATAATCCTTCAATGGTCGCATACTGGCAAAAAGGAAGCAAACCTTATGATGGTTACATATCTTACATACCAAGCATGAAAGACTTTCCTCTACAAAAAGCACTTGTTCAGGGATTAATGAGCGAGGAAAAATGGGATAGTGGAATTGGAGATATATATAGAGTATTGGCAAATGATTATCAATATGGAGATCCATATAATCTATTGGTATTTGCCGGTAACCACGATATGCAAAGAATATATTCTCAGCTAAGCGAGAATATGGATCTTTATAAAATAGCGATGTCTTTTATTTTAACCACAAGAGGTATTCCGCAAATATACTATGGTGCAGAAATAGCAATGACCAGTACAAGAGATCATGGTGAACTAAGAAAAGACTTTCCCGGAGGATGGGCCGGGGATAAAATAGATGCCTTTAATGGAATTAGATTGAGTGGTGAGCAAAGGGAAGCTCAAAATTTCATGAGAGACTTACTGAACTGGCGTAAATCAAGTTCAGCAATTGGTAAAGGTAGTTTGGTGCACTATCCAGTGAAAAATGGAGTTTATGTTTATTTTAGATTGTATGAAAATGACCTTGTAATGGTAATGATGAATAACAATAAGAGGTCAATAAGAATTGATCCTGGTCACTTCAATGAGGTTTTAGCAGAAAAAAACCAAGGTATAAGTGTTTTGGATAATAGAGTATATGATCTTACAACTAAAATTAATCTTCCTGGTAAAACTGCTCTTATTCTTGAAATCAATTAAGTATAAGAATGAAACGCTTTATTAAATACTTATTCAATTGTTGGTCTATAAATCAACGATTAATAGCAATCATTTTTACATTCATATTCTTTTCGTGTGATCAATCAAATAGTCCAAAATTAGCAGAGATTGACGGTGACAGGATCAACCTGGACTCTTTCATCCCTCGATATCAGTCTTTTCTTTTAAAAACACATCAAACTGATAATCTTTCAAACCGCTATGCCCTGTTGAATTCCTTGATCGATGAAAAATTGATTCTTAATTATAGTCACAATAAGAGCATACTAGAAAATCCTCAAATTATCCTGAAAAAAGAACGGGCCTACAAGCAGCTTCTTTTAAATACCTACCATAATTCAAAGGTTATTCAAAAAATAAAGATCACAGACAATGAGTTGAGACGGCTTTTTACATACTATAAAACAAGGCTCCATGTTCGACATCTATATGCTATTGACCTTGAAACCATTAGGAAAATAGATCAGCAACTCAAATCAGGAGTTCAGTGGGATATATTAGCAGAAACATATTTTGATGATCCAATCCTTAAAGAAAATGGCGGTGATATTGGTTGGTATAAAATGGGCGAGTTAGATCCATCTTTTGAAATAGCAGCATTTGCTTTAATGGATGGTGAAATTTCAGATCCCGTAAAAACCAGCACTGGTTTCAGCATCATCCAGATGTTAGAAAAAGAGAAAGATATACTTCTCACAGAAAAAGATTATCAGCTTAATAAGGGCTGGCTTAAACAAATGGCCGTGACCTATAAAAAATTACCAGAGTTAAGAAATTTTACGGATAAAGTTGCCCAAAACCTTGAGATCAGATTTAATAATGAAGGTTTAGTTGAAATATTGGATGAACTGAATAACAATCAGGAAAAGAATGTATCTAACAATCAAACTCCTGCTGCATTTACAGGAAGTAGCAACATCATTACAGTAGAAAAGTGTCTTATGGATTTAGCAAAACTTTCTGAGCGGCAATTCAAACGAATTAGAACCATCAAAACATTAAAATCCGTTTTGTCCGGCATCCTTGTAAGAAATAAAATGATCAATGATGCTGAGAATCTTGGTCTCCATCGAACAGATATTTTTCAAGAAAATTTGAACCAGGAGCATACATCACTGATACTAAGGGAAGTGATGAATCATATAAGCACTGATTCAAGCTCTGTGAACTGGCAAAATGAATATTTCAAGTTTCGAAATGCTTTAGCTGTTAATAGCAAAATAACTATCGATAGTACGCAGGTAAAATCCTTTCCAATGGTTGTGGAAGCATCGCTATGAGATTAACCCGCTACATAATTTTATTGATAGTAATGGTACACTTGCTCACTGCCGGAACTACTGGAAAACTTACGGGGCTCATATCGGACAAGAACTCAGGTGAAGCACTTATTGGCTGTAATGTTATTGTGACAGATACTGACCTGGGTACAGCATCAAATGCGTTGGGTGAATATTTTATATTGAATATTCCTCCAGGTATTTACACAATAAAATTTTCCATGATTGGATATGAGTCACTTATTTTACAAAATGTCAATGTTTCTATAGATAAAACAACTCGCATGAATGCAGCTTTAGGAACTGAAGTTATTGAAGGATCCGAAGTGGTTGTCACGGCTGAAAGAAAACTGATCCAGTTTGACGTAACCCAGTCTGAAGCAAGAATTACAGCGGACGAACTGGACGTTATGCCAGTAACAGAAGTCAAGGATGTTTTAAGACTTCAAGGAGGCATTACCCAGGATGCCGGGGGCGGCCTTCACATGCGCGGAGGTCGTAGTAGCGAGATCTCCTACATGGTGGATGGCGTTCCCATGACTGACGCCTATGATGGTGGGATTTCAGTGAAAATTGAAAATAACAATATACAGGAACTGCAGGTAATTAGCGGCACCTTTAATGCCGAATACGGTAGATCCTTGACTGGTGTGGTCAACATGGTTACTAAGGATGGTAGAGACAAATTTGAAGGATTTATTAATGTGTATACCGGGGATCACACAACCCCGGATCCAACTTTCCAAAATCTTAATTCATTCTCTCCAATCAATGACTACAGTGTGTCAGTAAACTTAAATGGTCCAATTATTCCAGGAAGGCTCACGTTCTACTCATCAGGCCGGCTGAATGGTTCAAAAGGTTGGCTCTATGGTAAACAGACATTTACCATGTACGGAGATACCGTATTTACAGATAACAATGATAATGGAATCTGGGATTCAGGCGAACAAATTAATGAGCCCGGTTATGAAGGCATGAACTGGTACAACGCATGGTCCAGT
>Ga0207989_1000596_pt1 | contig 19757 bp, 41 predicted proteins | sample ETNtaG_7_FD_185777 | JGI IMG/M metagenome (GOLD analysis project Ga0207989, IMG submission 185777) | Marine microbial and viral communities from oxygen minimum zone, Eastern Pacific Ocean - ETNP201406SV65 (SPAdes) (version 2) | ecosystem: Environmental > Aquatic > Marine > Oceanic ... | reverse complement strand
TTAAATATAAATATTTCTGAATATGTTAGTTATGCCAATAATGAAGATACGAGAAGTTATAGAGCAGACTTTACTCATTTAGAAAATACTATTGATTTTGAATTTATAACATTGACGGAAGGTATACAGAGGTTGTATGAATATAACAGAAAAATAAAAATGAAACCAGATTGGTATAGACATACAGAAAGTGTTAGGAAAACATTATGAGTAGAAAAAACTCATCAGTAGTAGATGCGATATTAATTAATTTAATATTAGACCATTATAATGTAAAACGATTAAGTGGTAAACGAGCTATATTAACCGAACAAGAATTTGATATAATGGTTAAGGAAGCTGAGGAAGTATATTTTAGAGAAGTTTTAATTAAAAAAAATAACGAAAGTGGAAGCGCATGAGTTTAAAAGAACTGACTATGAGTCAACACACCAACGCAGAACGACAAAAGTTTGCAGGTGTTCTAATGAGTGGTAAGATATCAGAAGAATCTTATTTAAAGTATTTACAGAATCAATTCTATTGTTATTATACATTAGAGAATCATTCTAAATTTAATTTACCAGATGATAGGTTGAAAAGAAGTGATAATATATTAGAGGATATCCAAGAGTTAAAACAGACAGATGGTTTTGATTATAACATGAGAAATGCATTAACAGAGAGTACAAAGGATTATATCAAGTATGTTAAAGAGAATATAAAAACACAAGAAGATTTTATGGCTCATGTCTATGTTAGATACTTGGGTGATTTACGAGGTGGTCAAATGATATCTAAGAAAGTACCAGGTAGTGGTAAGTATTATGAGTTTGACGAACCTGAAGAATTAGCTAATTCTATATATCGTCAACTTAATGATGATATGGCAGAAGAAGCTAAAAAGGTTTTTGATTTTGCTACTAAATTATTTATAGAGATGTATGAGCAAAAATAAAAAGAAACCAGATAATGTTGCTGACAATCCAGGGATACTTCCTTATGGGAGTAATGTTGGTGCACCAGCAATAAAATCTACAGATGTAGAAACTTGGAAGGCGGAAAAGGTTCTAAAGACTAATCATTATTTCGAGACACGATGGAAAGAAATACGGAACGAGTATCTACGAATGATGGAACAATATGAATATAATAAATTAGTATATCAATCTGATTTTAAGTTTGAACCAATCAAAGGGGAAACTTATTATTTGTATCAACGGGAGAATGGTAAGTTATGGTTAAGTCTTATAGAACCAGAACAATGGGATCAGATATTTATAGGGGCATTTAAATTAACTTCAAATGACAAATGGGAAAAGTTAAATGACTTTAGTTGAACTATTTGAAAATAAAATATACGCTACAGATAAACAAGAACATAATTATTTAAAATATTATGATGAATGGTTTAAACAATATAAGGATAAGAAAATAACCTTGTTAGAAATTGGTGTGGAGAATGGACATTCAATTAAACTATGGAAAGATTATTTTACTAAAGCTTCAATTTATGGAATGGATATTAATGATGGTGGATATTTTAAAGGTGATTCAACCGATCCAAATCAGTTGTTAAGACAAGGATTGTTAAGATTAAAATTCGATATTATAATTGATGACGGAGACCACCATCCAACTTCACAAGCTAAAACATATATGAATATGAAAGACCAACTCAAGAGTGGTGGACTATATATAATAGAAGATATAGCTGGTCCAAAATATAATAATTATATATATGAGAAAGAAGTAGATAAAATTAAATCATTAGGTTTTGAACTCATAGATACAGATGGGAAACATACTATATCTTATTTAGGAGTTTTAAAGAATCAATAAGATACTTATAGTTAATAGGATTTAAAAGTTATGGAACCAGATTATTTTGATAAACAAATAGCAGAATTAGACAGGGCATTAATGGATGAAATAATGCCCGATGTTGTTAATGGAAACATTTGGAAAATGGATGATGAAACTGTAGAGGTTATATTAATTTCTATATGGGAAGGTTATCAACAACCAGAGTATGCGGAGTATATACAAGTAGGACATGCATGATTAAAAAAGTAGCTGGTAAATGGTTACCAGAAGATTTACAGGTTGCAATAAATACATTTATAGAACAATTTAATATTATGGAAGAATATGACCTTGACCATATTCCACGACAATATACTATTAATCTTTTCGATACAATGTCTAAGTACCCAGAATATAATAATGTACTTTTAGACTTATACAATATAGTAACGGATGAGAAACAAAGTTGGTAAAAAAATTATCTAATTTAACTATATCATTTAATATAGAAGAATTACTTGAGTCTGTAGATATAGAGAAAGTACAATTTATAAATGATGCTTCTCATAATTTACAGACATCAACAGACCAATATGGTATCGCTCCATTTTCTAGGCATATATTTAAGGAGCACTTACCACAAGAGGTTGTTAGTTTTGTAGATGGTTTGGGATTTAAAAATTATGGTTGTAATTTATTGATACAACATCCTGGTGAATGTTCACCATTACACTATGATTTATTTTTATATCAACAAGAAGTAAATAACAATACTTCACGTGATGATTATTTTAGATTTATAATATTTCTCAAAGATAGAGTCATAGGTCAATTCTATCATATAGAGGACAAACAATTAGATTGGAAAAAGGGTGATATGTATTATCAAGATACTAAAGAATATCATTGTGGTGGTAATATCAGTAATGAAACACGATACACTTTGATTATAGATACATCAAAAGAAATGAGTCCATATGGTAACTCCTAAAGTTATATTTGTAGATGTAGATGAAACAATATGTGAGTCACCATCTAATAGAGATTATTCACAAGCCAAACCTATTTATGATAATATAGAGAAGATAAATAAGTTATATGATGTAGGTCATCAGATAATATATTGGACAGCTCGTGGAACATTAAACAAAGACAAGACTAAAAATTGGTTTCATATAACTCATGGACAATTAGAAAAATGGGGTTGTAGATTTCACGAACTACGTATGGGAAAACCAGTTTATGACTTATTTATAGATGACAAGAATATGAATGTCAGAGATATAGATGAAACAGTTTTGCTATGGAGGGATTAGAATGGATTTTAATGACTATAACATACACAACAAAAATAATGTCTACAAGATTAGTGGACACGATATGAATAAAGTTATCGCTATGATAAAACTATTGAAGTTACGATATCCGTCAAAAGAATGGGAGACACCATTACAGAAGTTTATTGAGGCTACTCCAGTAGAACATTCAACCGATATACAAAATAAGTTTAATGACCCATCTGTAACCTTTGAGGAATTACTAAGTGAAGCTGGGTTATATTTAGAAAGTGATAGAAGGACAAAGTAAATGGCAAGACCAAGAAATGTACGAACCAAAAATACTACAGAGGGTTTATTAAAAGAAATTCTTAAAGTATTGTTAAGTATAGAAGAAAAATTAAACGAAAAAACTAATAAAAATAAGAAATTATTGACAGACTAAAATGAAAAAACAACAATCAAAAATATATGATTGGTCTCTAGTACTACATTGGGATGATGATAAAGATAGTTGGTTAGGAGTGAATGATGTTTGTGAAGATACGAGAGAATCAATAGAAGAAGAAATAAATTTAATATTTGAAGATGCGCTTGATGAAAAATGTTTTGATACAAAAGAGTAAATTATGCCACGCACAAGATGGAGCCGTAGACATAAGATTACCTTCGGTATAGAAGAACCAGATAAGTGGGATGGTAATCATAGAGTACCACCAAAACCAAAACATTATTATACTAAAACAAAAGGTAATTGTAGGTGGTGTGGAATGGCGATACTAGGTAAAAATGACGAATTAAATATGAGAAAATCTTGGCACGAGAATTGTGTAGATGAATATATGTTTATTTATCACCCACGAGAAACTCGTAAAGTAGTATTAGATAGAGATGGTGGGATATGTAATTGGTGTGGTAGTAAAACTAAAGGATTTCACGTTGACCATATTAAACCATTGGTAGAACAAAAAGGAAAAGATATATCAGAATTAGATTACTCATATTGGTCATTGTCAAATTTACAGACACTATGTCCACAATGTCATGGTGAGAAAACTGGTGAGGAAGCTACTAAGAGAGCTAAGAGTAGAAAGAAAAAAACTAAATATAAACCACTACAAGAGTTTGTAGATTTATTGGAGAAGTAAATATGAAAGAACTTAAATTAACAAGAGTGCCACCAGGAGATAGGTGGGCTACCATTGATAGTGAGGATGACCAAATATATCCATCATTAACAGAAGCATTAAATGCCATATTCGTTACAACGGGATTAACACAATTCTATATAGATGCGGAAAAGGGTGAAGTACATGTTGAAGATGGTAAAGAGAAACCAGAACCTATCAAGAAGTATTCATTATATGGAGAGGAATATTAAAATGAAAATAGCTAAATATTTTTCAGCAGTTTGGTGTGGTCCGTGTAAAGCTTTCAAACCTATTATGAAAGAGATACAATCAGAAGGACATAATGTACAATTTATTGATATAGATTCATCACCTGAACTTGCGGAAGCACACGGTATAAGAAGTGTACCAACAATAGTAATAGAAGAAAATGGTGCAGAGGTAGATAGACTTGTAGGGTCATTACCAAAAGCACAGGTGTTAAGTAAATTAAATTAATGGAACATAGTCGAAGAATTCCAACTGTACCATCTATACCTCGTGAATATAAAGTTACTGATGAATTGAAAGAATCTTTATTCAGTAAAGGATTTGTATCTTTTGTATTACCAAAAGAATTTGTAGATAGTAGGGTGAGTTATATTGGTAATCTATCAGATAACTTTTTTACAGACAGTACTGAAGGAGCATTACAAGTTGTTTTATCTGACGAGTTCAGTAAACATGGAGATGTAGATTTAGCAGTAGAAAGTAAAAAGGTTTTTAAGTTATGTACAGAATTAGGAATACCATTAAAATCTATACATGCACCTAAAGACGGTATAGGTGTTTCTAGTCAGTTTGAAATTCATGGAAAGTACACTACACTTAAAAGACTAAGTGAAATTATTAATGAGAATGATATTCCATTATTTCAAATGTGGTATTATATAGATACTTATATGTTCGATCGTAGAGATGATACTAAATGTATATCAAGAGTGATGTTAGATATATATGAACAATTTTACGGTTCTATAACTAAAGAAGATAGACAGATAACATTAGATAAAACAGTTTCACGTTTCCAGTTATATGATTACAATCATCATATTAATGTACATCAAGATGGGGGTGAGTACCAAACTGAATATACAAATGGAATTACTAAAGAATGTTTTATGTTATTTTATTATAGTGATGATTGGAAGGAAGGATATGGTGGTGAGTTAGAACTTAGTCCTGGATGGAAGCACGGTGGTGGAGAGTATAATAATAGTAAGTGGCCTAAAAGTACTACAATAAAAGTAGCTCCAGATTATGGTAGAGTAGCTATATTAGATTTTACAAAATTTAACAACCCGCATATGGTACATAAAATATTAGATAAAGATTTCATAAGAAAAGGTACGGCCTATATATGGGGACGACCAATAAACACATAAACAATAACATAAGGAATACGGTTATGACAAAATACTATGAGGCATTAGTAAAACAATATGTAGAGATACCAACAAGAAATGGTTCTAAAACAAAAATTAATAGAGATAGAATTTTAGTAGATTCAGATACAATTTCTGGAGTAGAAACTAAAGTACATGAGATTATGAAAGATAATCCTAATGAGTGGGATTTAGTTAGTGTTAAGGAGAGTCCAATTGTTGAAGTCATTGATAGGTAACTCTTATCTTATATCAGCTGTTGTATTTTCTATACTTGGTAATATAATAGCTTGGTGGCAAATGAACGGACAGTTTAAATATGAGATAGCCAAGACTCATCTATGGGTTATAGTACCAGGTATTATTGTGAGTTATTTATTCTATTATTCTACAAGATTTTCGTATGAATACTTTGGTAATTATTGGGCAATACGACCTATTGGATTTGGTATAGCTACTTTAACGTTTGGTATATTGACAGCTATAGTATTAAAAGAAATTCCATCATTAAAGATATGGATATCTTTATTACTTTCATTAGCTATTATATTATTGAACGTTTCAAACACATTAGATAAGATGTAGAGTTAGTATGCCTATCTATGAATACTATTGTACAAAATGTGGACATGAAGAGGAACTATTACAACCAATGAATGCTGATCCACCTACCTGTAAGATATGTGTAGAATTAAAAGAGCACGCCACACTTAAACATTTAATGCAACGTAAACTCTCAAGTATAGCTCCACCTATATTTAAAGGTAGTGGGTTTTATACTACAGACTATAAGAAAAAGGGATTTAGTAAACCAGATAAAAAGGTAGCTAAATCAAAAGGTAAAAAAAATGGAAATAAATAAATTACAAAAAGGTCAGGTAAAGTTACTTGATAAATTAAACGACATAGAACAAAAGTTAGACACATTAGAACAATTAATTTTTAAGTTTTGGGAAAGTGATACAACCTTTGGAGATGTTGATACGACTTCACAGATGAAGTTGTTTGATGAGGAAGGTAATCTATTACCTAATGTAACTACCACAATGCAAGTCGAAACAGATGATGAAGGATGATGTAGTTTATAACAGACCTGATAATAAGGTTATGGTTAGAACAAATGGAGATATGATTTATATCATATGTAAAGATGAAGAACAAGTTCAACCTGTTATGAATAGAATGACTACTGATACATGTATGTTATCTGATTATGAAGAATGGGATGAGGGTGATGATATGAAGTGGATATTAACGTTTAAAATATTAGATGAGTTTGATAAAAAACCTGAATTGAATTAAAAAAACCGACCTCTTATTACTATTCCCCTAAAAGGTATCTATACCGAATATAAATAGAAAAAAAATAAAAAAAATGTTAGTAAATTTTAAAAGAAAATTAATTTTTATTCATATCCCAAAGAATGCTGGAACGACATTTAAGAATATATTATATTCAACTCACGGAGATACGGAATGGAAAAAACCATTTACAGATGAGAAGAAATATACACACGCCCCCCTCAAATCTTTCTTAGCTTCTTATCCAGAACATACGGATTTTAAAGTAATAACTATTGTTAGAAATCCTTACGAGAGAGCTATATCTTGGTTTACATATTATAGAACATCAAGATATCAGAAAAGACATCCACAAATGAGAGCTATATATTATGCTCAAAAAAGTTTCCTTGATTTTTTAGAATGGTATGAAAGAAGTTTTAAATCTAAATGGGAAATGATGCCTCAAGTATGGTGGTTTAAACATAGGAATAAAGTATTTTCTGATTACCAAGTTAGATTTGAAAACCTGAATACAGATTTAGAATCATTATTTGGTAAGTTAGAAATGAACCTACCATTTGAAATTCCACATAATAATAAATCAGACGAAACATTTACCTTTGAAGAAACTTATAATGATGAATCTTTAGCTATAATTAATAAATGGTATAAAGAAGATTTTGAAATATTAGGTTATGATAAAAGGTGATGTGACGTATATCACACTTTTAAAAAAAAGACTTGACTTATATATAAATTATTTCTTATATTCATAGTATGAATATGAAGTTATTAAAAGAAGTTCGTGAAATCAAACGGAAGGTTTCTTTACCGATTGTCCGAAAAGGCACTCGTGGAGAAATTGTACCAGTTCATTTTACTGAACGAGAAACAAACTTATTGATTGAGATGTTATTTCGTAGGTCTGTAAAAGATCCAAATAAATCACCTACTCATATTTTCAATCCAATGAAGATGCACGAGGAAAGAGTTAAACGAGGTGAAGGTCATAACGAAAAAGGTCAATTCCATAATTCTACTCAGAGGAAGGCTATGGAGCTTATTCGTAAGGGTAAATGGGTAGTGTGACGTATATCACACTTTTAAAAAAAAGACTTGACTTATATAGGTTTTTAGCCTTATATTTAGGTATAAGAAATGAGAGATAAAATGTCAGAAATGAAAAAATTTAAACACTTTAATCCAATGAAACTTCGCGAGAAGTATTCTATTGGTAGTGTTAAAAGAACTAATAACTATTCTTCGTTTTGGATGGATAGTAATTGGAATACTAAAGGTTCTATCTTTGATGAAATAGAAGATGATACTGAACGATATACAAAACCTGGAGTTGACCATATCGCATTGGCTGGTTATCGTAGAGCCATTGCTAACTTTGTAACAATCGTTACTAATGACCCATCAATTAATGTAAAGTTTCAAGATAGAGGTGATTCTTATACTGATGGTAAAAATGTTGTGATTGGTTCTAAGTTAGAAGATAAGAATTTTGATTCTACTGTTGGGTTAGCACTTCACGAAGGTTCTCATATTAAACTTTCTGATTTTGATTTCTTGAGAAACCTTGAGTATAATACTCCAACAGAAGTTTTTTTACTTGGTGAAAGTAAAGGATTTTCTAAAAGGGAAGTTCTTTCACATATTAAAAATTTATTAAACTATGTAGAAGATAGACGAATTGATTATTATATATTTTCTACTTCACCTGGCTATAAAGGTTATTATCATTCAATGTATGACAAGTACTTTCACGCTAAAGTAATTGATAAAGCTTTACTTACTGATGAATATACTTCGTTAGATTGGGATTCATATATTTTTAGAATTATTAATATGACTAATAAAAATTCTCGGTTAGATGTTTTACCAAGTCTTAACGAGATTTATAATCTTGTCTTTAGAGATAATGGTGGTGTTAAGAATATGAAAACTACTGAAGAAGCTTCGGTGGTTGCTGTTAAGATTCTTAAAAAGATTTATAAAATTATTCCAAAAGTAAAATCCGAATCAAGTGATACTTCGGATTCATCTTCATCTGAATCATCAGTAGAAAAAGGTGATAATAAAGATTCAGTTGAAATGACAGATGAGGAATTTAAAGATTTATTAGATTCTATCGAGAATGGTACTGATATGGAAAGTAGTGATTCAGAAAATGGTAGTTCCATTGCAGTAGTTCCTTCCTCTGGAGCTCCTGATTTTACTCCACCTAAAAAAAGTGAAGTAGTACTTACAGATGCTCAAAAGAAAACTCTTGAAAACGCTATTAAAAAACAAAAAGATTTTAATAATGGTGATGTGAAAAAGGTAGGTACTCTTTCAAAAAAAGATGCTTCTCTTGTTAAGAATATGGAAGCAAGTGGAGTTTCTTATGAGGAAGCTGGTAAAGGTATCGTAGATGACTATGGTTATTTGAATAAAAAAGGTGTTAAGGTTTTAGTAGTAAAGAAATATACTAAGACTATGATAGAAGAAAATATGTTTCCAACTTTGATTTCTAATCGTTGGAATAGATATAAAGGTGAAGATGAATTTGTTAATAAGGGTATTTTACTTGGAACTAAGTTAGGTAAAAAACTTCAAGTTCGTGGAGAATCAAAAACTACTAAATGGAGTAGGTTAGATAATGGACATATTGATAAAAGATTAATCGCTGAATTAGGTTTTGGAAACGATAGAGTTTTCTCTACTACTTTTGTAGAGTCTTATTCAGATGCCCACTTACATATTTCAGTTGATGCAAGTGGTAGTATGGGTGGAGATAAATGGATTAACACAATGACTTCAGTAGTTGCAATATGTAAAGCAGCTTCAATGATTCAGAATGTAGATGTTGTTGTGTCTTTAAGAACTACTCATTATACTTCTAATGGTAGAGGTAGAAGTGAAATTGATTGTCCTATGATTATGATTGCTTATGATTCTCGTGTGGATAAATTTAGTAAAGTAAAAAATATGTTTGGGTATTTAAAACCAGGTGGAACAACTCCAGAAGGATTATGTTTCGAAGCTATTATGAAAGAAATTGTTCCTGCTTCAACAGATAAAGAATCTTACTTCCTAAATTTCTCAGATGGAATGCCAATGTTTAGTAATAGTGATATGAGTTATTATCATTCAGTTGCTCTTAATCATACAAAGAAAATGGTTAAAGAAATAAAGAATCTTGGAATTAATGTCTTGAGTTATTTTATTGGTAGTGGTTATGATGATGATAGATATATGAAAGATTTTAAAACAATGTATGGTAAAGATTCAGAGTTTATTAATGTAACTAATGTTATGGAAGTTTCAAAAACAATGAATAAGAAGTTTCTTGCCAAGTGATAAAGTGGGTTGTAAATAAGTTTTATAAACATAATCCTGAATGTATGTGTGGATATAAAATGAAATCAACTAATAATAGACAAGATGAGTATAGTTGGAAATGTCTATGGGTAAAAAAATGTGGTTATGAAGTATATGAAACTTCTAATGGTAAATTACATTGGTTCAAAAAAAATTAAAAAATAGGAAATAGATAATGAAAATGAAAAAAGTAAAAGATATATTAATGGGTATAGTATTAATTGCTAGCCTTTATGTATTAATGATTATGATGTTTGTATTAAATGAAACAAGTGGAATGTGACGTATATCACATCTATTAAAAAAAGACTTGACTTATATACTATTTTATCCTTATATTAAGGTATAAGAAATGATGATAAAATTAAGATTTCAATTAACAAATAAAAGAGTGAGAAATAACAAATGAATAAAATTGTTGTAAAAATAGAAAAATCTGGTAACAGATTTAATGCGTGGGATTCTGATGGTAAGAAGTGGACTTCTTACATTGGAACTTCCACTCGTAAAGGTGCTTTCGAAAAAGGAATGGCACTTGAAAAAAGAGAAGGTAAAGGTGGTAGGACTTATTGGTGGAAAGTTCCAATGAGTGAATTTGAAAAAACCACTATGGATTTATCTTCTAATATGTCAGTAGAAGTTCCTGAAGGACACGAAGATATGTTGAATTTCATTCATAGTTCTTATTCATTAAAACCTAAAGGTTTAGTGATGAAAGAATTAAAGTGGAAATATTTAGTTCGTTCAGCAGTTCGTGGTAAGAATATTCTAATGACTGGTCCAGCAGGTTGTGGTAAAACAATGGCAGCTAAGTCATTGGTTAATGCTATGGATAGACCTGATTTTTATTTTAATTTAGGAGCCACTCAGGATCCTCGTTCTACATTGATTGGTAATACCCACTTTGATAAGAAGAAAGGTACTTACTTTTCAGAGGCGCTTTTTGTGAAAGCGATTTCAACTCCAAACGCTGTGATTCTTCTTGATGAGTTATCAAGAGCGCATCCAGATGCTTGGAATATCTTAATGACCGTACTTGATGAAGGTCAAAGATATCTTAGATTAGATGAGGCTGATGGTTCTGAAACTATTAATGTTGCTGAAGGAGTTACTTTCGTAGCGACTGCAAACATTGGTAATGAATATACTTCTACAAGGGTTATGGATAAAGCCTTGATGGATAGATTCACGATTGTTGAAATGGATGTTTTAACTGATGAAGAAGAACTTGGGTTACTTACTTATATGTTTCCCCATGTGAATTTAGATTTACTTAAATCTGTTTCTGAGATTGCACACTTAACTCGTGTAGAATCAAAGTCTGATACTGGTAAATTATCTACTGGTATTTCAACAAGAACTTCTGTTGAATTGGCAGGACTTTTATATGATGGTTTTGATTTGAATGAAGCAGCCGAAGTAACGGCTTATCCTCAATTTGCTGATGATGGTGGTGTTGATTCTGAAAGAACTTATGTTAAGCAGTTGGTACAGAAGTATATTAATGATGGTTCTAATGAAGATCTTTTTAACGAAGAAGAAATGACAGATGAAGAAAAAGAAAATAGTTAAACCCATTAAGCGAAAAAAACCTGTACTTAATGAGTTGATATTAGATACTTATTGTAAAGTCATCCACGACGCACTTAAATCTGGGAAAAAACCTGATAAGGTTTATACCAGATTGACGGAAATGATAGACGATTATAACGAGTATAAAAACAGAAATAAATAATTTATCTCTCACTCCAAGTGTGGTGGATGACAAAAAGTTGTCCACCATACTTTATTTAGGAGTAGAAGATGAAACAATTAATAATAGATGTATTAGAAGAAATTTCTACATCTCAAATTAATTTACATTCAGCTACAGCGAGAGAAATAGTAGCTGAAAAAATAATAAATAGAATTAGAAGTTCTGATAAGGGTTGGTTTTTAAATCTGAATAGATCTGAAGGTAAACCTTTTTTGTATCCAGAAGCAGAGAAATCAGAAACTCAATCGGATTGGGTTTGTGATATTTGTGGTAAGGATACTTCAAAGGTAGACTATGATTATATTGGTTCAGGTGCCAATCATTTAAGTTGTGAGTTAGAGTTGGAAGAAGATCTTAAAAGTAGAGATGATATTAAACAACAACTCTATACTGAAATGACAGCAGATGGATTACCTCCAGGTGGAGATGTCCAAGCTACATTAGAAGCTTCTAAGTTAGCAGATGAAATAGTAGATAGTCAAAAAGGTAAATGGATATATGAATCACCTGATGGTGGTAAGACTATGTTCAGACGACCATTCGCTGATTACGATATGAGTAAGAAAGTAGAAATAGATTGGGAAACAAAAGAACCTACAGGTCGAAAATTTACAGACTATCCTTATGATAAATAATGATAAGAGGTTGTAATGAAAAAAACAAGATGGACAGATTACGAGAGATATCTAGTACTAGCAGATAACTCTAACGGTAGGTTATCTAGTACTTGGGCAGCATATTTAAATTTTAAAGAACTTAAAAATGCGTTAGGTATGATAATAAAATCTTCAGGAAACAAATATGTTCTAAGTGATTCAGGTAAAGTCTATGATAAAAAGATTACATCAACAGATGCAAATAATATTTTAGATAATATTTATGAGTGTATATGGAACAGCAAGACGGAAAAGTTATTTTCAGTAGCTTCCCAACTTGATATTAAATTAAAAACATCTTAAAAACGAGATTCTATAAGTTTCTCTTGGTTACTTTAACAGGAGAAATAGAATGGCTAAGAAACTTGATGTTAGAGAATATCAATGTGATTTAATAAAAGTAGTTGATGGTGATACCATTGATTGTTACATTGATTTAGGTTTCAATTTAAAAACTAAAAAACGAGTTCGTTATATGGGTATTGATACTTGGGAATCTCGGACAAGAAATTTAGAAGAAAAAGAAAAAGGTCTTGCAGCTAAAGCGAGGAACAAAGAGTTACTTGAAGCAGGATCTTTTAAATTAAAATCATTTGGTACAGGAAAATTTGGTAGAGTACTCGGTGAAATTTTTGTTGCACCTGAATTTGTAGGTGAACATATTACCGAATGTATATCTAATCCTGAAAGTACTATTGACTTATCAGCTGATGGTTGGGTAAGTGTAAATGATATTCTGATAGAAGAAGGTCATGCTTACGTATATCACGGTGAGAAGAAAAAGGATTTTGACAAAGAGGTTAAGGAAGAAAAAGCAAAGACATTTGGAACACCAGAAGAAAAGTAAATTAAATTTGGTTACAGTAGTTGGGTATCATAGTAAAACACTAAACCAACTTATAGAACATTATAAAGATATTGTAGACGATATAAAAATAGTTGTATATCGTAATGATATTAATGATACTATACAAGATAAGGTAGAAGAAATAATAAAACCTTATGGACTTGAAGTTTTTGATACAGTAGTTGCACCTATATTTAATTGGGAAGTAGTAACTTCATTATATAATAAAACAAAGAGAACAAGTCCTGATGATTGGTGGATAGTATCAGATTCAGATGAGCTACATACATATCACAAACCTATTAGAGAAATAATAAATGAGTGTGAAGAAAATGGTTGGGAGTTTGTTACGGGTGGATTTCTTGATAGGATAGGTAGAGATGGAGTATTTGAAGAAGTAAATTTTGATGATAACTTATGGACTAAATTTCCTATAGCTGGTTTTTTTAGATATCCTATTTCTAAAGCGATGCCTAATAAGTGTTGTGTTATGAAGGGTAGAATAGATGTTACACCAGGACAACACTTTGCATTGGTTGAAGGACAATCTACTTGGAGAAATTTAGGTTGGAATCATCCATTGAGATATCCAATAGATAATGGATTTGTACAAGTCAACCATTTTAAATGGGATAGTACTGTAGTAGATAGACTAAAACATGTAGCTTCAGTAGAAGAAGATTATACTTATCATTGGGAATATAAAAGGATGTTAGATTATATTTTAAGTAACGATTATAAGATACCAATGGATTCAGAATTTTTACTAGAACCAATGACCACTAATGATTATTATGATTATCCACATTGGGATTTTCTTAAAGAAAAAATAATTAATGTTTAACTTTTGTTTATTGAAAGAGTCTAATATAGTATGATAGATGCAGAAAAATTTATAAAAAACCTACATAGAGAAATTTATCGTAGAAAAATACGCAAGCAACGTATATTTAATACTATTTATTTAGTAGGAGTGTTTATCTTTGATTTTATAATAGATAACGGAGAATGGATATGAAAAAATATTTATTAATGTTTGCTTTTATTTTACCATTAATGGCTCAAGAAGTTGAAGTTAAAGAAACAGATGGTAAGACAGAAGTTACTGTAAAGAAACAATACGATAAGAAAAAGTGGAATCGTGGTGATATGAAAAGTCGTGGTGGTATGAAAAGTCGTGGTGGTATGAAAAGTCGTGGTGTGGATATGCGTGAGAAACGAATGATGATGGCTCAACGAAGAAAGATGCAAAAGAAAAGAGCTGTACGTTCATTTGTTCGTATAGTAGTAATTGGTGGAGTAGCTTACTATGTTGGATACACTCAAGGTAAAAAGAAACATGATAAACATGGTTGGGATAAACCAATGCCACGAGGAGAAAAATAGTGAAAAGATTAATTTCTATATTAACATTAAGTACTTTAATAGCTGTAGGTTGTAATATGCCTACTGAACCTCAACAACCAAATGAGATTGATGAAATTGAAATGATGTTGAATGAGGTTAATGACAATGATGTACCAATGACTTTATCTAAAGGTGATGATGATAAAAAAGGTAAAGGTAAAGGTATGAGAGGTCGTGGGAAGAAATCATTTAGGCACGTTATGGGTAGACTACATAGATACCTAAAAAATAATCCTAATGAACAAGCTCAGGAACTTCTTGGTCAAGCAAGAGCTAATATGAAAACAATGTACGAAATGAAAAAGAGTGGAAATAAAGATGGTTTAAAAGAACTTGTTAAAGAAACTCGTGGATTGTTAAGAGAAGTAATTAAGTTAGTTAGAGAATCTCGTAAATCAAATAGGGGATAGAAAATGGATCAATTAATTTCATTAGGTTTGTTTGCTGTATTAGTCGTGATTGAGTATTTTAAACCAGGAACTTTTACATCAAAATGATATTAGAATTATTATTTAGCTTTGTACTTTTTATTACAGGTGGACATTTAATAGATAATAAATTTAAAGTACACCATTATAGTGATGAGGACTATAAAGAAATATTTTTTCTACAAGCCAAAGAGCAAACCACTAAGGAATGTCTTAAACATTCTAAGATGGAAACAGTAGAATATAAAAATATTCATCGTGAAGGTAAACAACAGAGGGATTACACTATTAGTAATCCGTATCCAATACAGGATACACCTCAACAAGATACCTTTAATAGTCAAAGGCCTAATTAATGATTAATATTAAAAACATATTATTAAGTTGTGTATCGTGTTTAGTATTATCTGGATGCTATACACAACTTGCTATGTTCTATCCTGAACCAGAGATAGAAGAAGATGTAGAAGAACAATTCTATGAAACATATTCAAGAGCTGTTCCAAGACCACTTAACGTAGGTATCTATGCTCAAGACGGAGCAGGAACACCTTTGGGTTTGGCATATCTAACAATGTATAATAGGTTTAATGGATTCATGGGATTTGGTAGTCAATATAGTAATGGATATTATAATAGATATGATTACTATAATAGATATGGATATTACGCAGGGTATAATGGATATGATTCATATCTCTTAGGTGGATATAGAATGTATATTCCTACTACAGATTTATATGCTCAAGGTGAAAGAAAACCAAGAACATTTTCTACAAGTCGAGATGGTACTTCATCTGGAACAAATTTAATTGTTACAAGAACAAGAAGTTCTAACACTTCACAATCAAGTAATAGTGGTTATAGTAATAGTTCGAATGTATCAAGTACAAGAAGTTCTACAGGAACTTCATCAAGTTCTTCATCAAGTTCTTCATCAAGTTCTTCAGCAAGTTCTGGTGGACGAAGGGTAACAAAGAGGCATTAATATGAGTTGGTATATTATTATAGGTTCATTGATTATATTGGGTGGATTGTTATATTGGTTATTTTGGGGCTTGGATGATTTTTAAAAAAAAAATTGTATTTGAGAAATTTAAGTTATATATATTAACACACAAATTAAATTATAAACTATAAACATAGGTAAAATAATGAATCGTATAATGAAAACATTAACCGTTCTTACAGTATTAACATTATCTTTTGTATATGCACAAGATGAAGTTGATGAAGTAAAAGGTAAGGACGCTAAAACAATAGGTGTAGATGCTCAACAAAAAGCAAATACAGTAACACCTACAGGAGTTAAACCAACTAAACCAGCACCTCAAAAGATGGAAAGTCATGAGACTGGTAAAGTTGTAGTTGATAAAACTGAAGCTACTAAAGCTAAAAAAGGTAGTTTTTTGAGTAGACTTTTTGGTGGAAGTAAAGCTAAGAAGGAAGAAGATCCTAATTAGTTAAAAATAAAATACGTTTTGAGATTTTAATCTGATACTTATTTTATGTCTCTTGAATGAGATAATAGTTTTTTGAAATTTTTGGAAATTGGAAAAGTACTGAGAGTTGCAAACTCGGTATGGGATTGACCGAATAATGAGTAACCTTTAGAAGCTCATAAGGTAATCCGCTTCAAGACTTGTGGTGAGTTGGTATTCGGCTAAATGTTGAAAATACCCTACGATAGTAGTTGAAGAAGGTACTTTCGAATTAAAATAAAGAAGCGATTCTTTAGACCTTGTTATGGGTAAGGGTAACTCCGAAATCCCATCTTGTGGCTGAATCAATCTAAACTCAGAGAGATAAGGCAATACTACAGAGGTTATACTCACTTTGACGTAGACTAACCATCTATGAGGAGAATCATCGTAACTGATGGGTAGTAGGTACAAGGGTAAAAAAATCTGAGCCAAAAGTTGTAGGTAATCGCTAATCCTACATCCCCATAAATTTCAAAAAAGATTTCATATAAGGGACTTAACAATTTTTAGTTTCCACTTTATTACCAAACGTAAAAATGAAAGTCCCTTATATTTATTATTATAAGAATTCGACGCTCATTATGAGGTCGATACATAACCGAATATCAAGGTTCAAAAGAAGTTGATATTCAATAGTTGACTAACGTAACTAATAGGAGAAATAAAATGACTAAAGTTGCATTTCGTACAAATATCCCTTTTTTCGATAGGGATACTTTTTTAACACCCTTTGATAAAATGTTTGACCAAATGGTTGAATCACAATTCCCTGATGTAGTAAAATCAGTTGGAGTTAAACCATATGCAGGTTCAGCATATCCAAAAGTAAACGTATATGAATACGAAGATAAGATTGGTATTATTGCTGAGATTCCAGGGTTGAATAAAAAACAACTTCAAGTAGAAGTTGAAGATGGTGTATTAACTATCGCTGGAGATAAACATAGTGCTTTCGAAAATGATGGCGCTACAGTTCTTCGGAGAGAACTTAAACAATCTTCATTCAAACGACAATTTGAATTAGGTGAATTACTTGATGGTAATAATATCAAAGCTAATTTCAAAGATGGAATTCTTTCTGTGAGTGTTCCTAAAATCGAACCAGAGAAACCGAAGAAACATACTGTTAAAATTGCATAAATAATGCAAATCATCAATGTAAAAGATGATAGGTATGTTGTCTGTGGAACGGTGTTAGCTCATAAGGTTACAAATATCTCAACTGATGAATTGAAAGAGAGACATAGTTTAGCTGATACCGTTCTACGGAACGGTGATACATTTTATATATGTATGAAAATAATTGATGGGGAATTTGAAGATATACCAGGTAATATAACTTGAATCTAAAAATAAAAAAATTAAAATTAAAAATAGAATGGTTAAGACTTGAGTTAGATGAAACTAATGAAATAAGTGCTAAATGTTTAGATAAATTTTATAAAGATTTTGCATATTGTATTAAAGATGTTAAAAAAGATGAACAAGTAGATTACGAAGAACCATTTAGTGCTTCACATGAAATTACTAATAAATTATTTAAAGAGATTGCTGTAAAAACTCATCCAGATAAAAAACATACTGAGACTAATGAAACGTTTGTAAAAGCAAATAAAGCAAATGAAAAGAATGATTTATCAGTATTATTAAATATAGCAAAAGAATTAGATATAGATGTTACTGAATATGTTGATAATGAAATTTTATTAGAACAGCACGCCAATGAATTAGAATCTAAAATACATCAAATAAAACAAGGAATACCATGGACGTGGTATCATGCCAAACTGAGGACAAATGCGATGAAAACAAGCATAGAACAAATATTAACTGAAGCAGAAAGTTAATTTAACTAATATATATAATATTTATATGTATAAGGAATTATTATGCCAAAAGAAGAAAATGATATATTATATGAAAAAATATTAAGAGATGTATCTAGATACATTTCAGGTAGCAATGAAGTTGTTTATGTTGATTCTAATGGTATTCAAACAGAAACAATTTTTAGAGTTCCACCCACCCCGCAAGAGTTAGAAGGATTATTACTTTGGTTAAATAAGGAACGTATAGCTCACGCATAAGTGTATGAATAAAAAAGATTATTTTAAATATTTTGTAGGTTTGGCCGCCTTACTTGTTGCAGGAAGCGCAGCCTACTTTTCAGTATTTGGTCTATCCAAATTATTTGCGGGGGCTACACTATCAGTAGTTATAATGGCCGGAAGTTTAGAGTTTGGTAAACTAGTTAGTGCATCATTTCTTTATAGGTATTGGGATACAGCAAATCAATGGCTAAAAATTTATATGTTAGTTGGTGTAATAACTTTAGTTCTTATAACATCAGCAGGCATATTCGGTTATTTATCAAATGCATATCAAGGTGCAACAATAAATTTTGAAAAACAATCAACAACATTATTTTATAAAGAAGATAGATTAGAACAATTAGAAGAAGATAAAGTTTATTTAAAAGAAGAATTGGAGCAATCACTATCATCATTACCTGACAATTATATTACAGCTAAAAGAAATCTTCGTGAAGATTACAATCCAAAAGTATTAGCTTTAAATGACCAGATATTAGGAATAAAACAAGAGATTGGTGATTTAAAAGTAGGATTAATAGAAACAGGTGTAGATGTAGGTCCCGCTATTTATTTAGCAAGAGTTTTCAATACTGATATAGATACAGTAGTAAAGTTTTTTATTTTAATACTTATCTTCGTATTTGACCCATTAGCCGTGTCTTTAGTTATTGCATATAATAATATTGTTTATAAAAGAGTAGATATGTACGGTGAAGAAAAAAGGAATATTAAACCAATTAAAATAAAACCACAAGTGAAAAAGAAACCAAAAAATATTTCTAATGAAGATAACCCAGTTCCCGTGTCTATCGGAAGA
>Ga0207989_1000595_pt1 | contig 19758 bp, 11 predicted proteins | sample ETNtaG_7_FD_185777 | JGI IMG/M metagenome (GOLD analysis project Ga0207989, IMG submission 185777) | Marine microbial and viral communities from oxygen minimum zone, Eastern Pacific Ocean - ETNP201406SV65 (SPAdes) (version 2) | ecosystem: Environmental > Aquatic > Marine > Oceanic ... | reverse complement strand
TCCGACATCTCTCGCACTATTCGCGCGATTTCGAAAGAGGATGACTGGTTCCGCATGATTCTCAATATCGTCCGGAACGACGCCCTTCATCAGGGAATCGATAGAGGAGATCCGGCACTCAAGGTAGAGACGAGTGGAATTCTCGTATTTCATCTAGGACATCCGGCTCGTGAGCGTACTGGTTCGAAGGGACCTTTATCATCCTGCAATTTGGAATTGCATCTGCGATTCTCTGGACCTTGTCGAAGTCATGCAGGGTATCCGAAGTGGCAGTCATAACTGCACATGGGACTTTTATGTGCAATAGGTCTTCAGGAAGGCTGTATCCGAGGTTCCATCTAGCGGAGAGGAGCATACGCGGGACATCTTGAGCTAGCAGAGCTCTGCGATAACGAACCTTCTGACCCTCTTCCTTAGTCCTCCTGTTCACCACCCAAGCCACGAAACCAACCATCTTTCGGAAAGCCACCATGGGGAGCGGCGAGTAGATGATCATCCTAGACCAGAGTGGGAATTTGAAGTCCGGGTTCGGAGCAAGGAGGACAGAACTCCTGCCGCCCAAATCTCCCTTCTCGAACGCATCGATAAGGAGGGTCGAGCCAAGTGACGAAGAGTACCAGTCAATATTCGTCTGATCGACGTCCAAGGCCTCGAGAACGGCTGCGATGTCTTTCGAGTGCCTTTCGATGGAGAAGTCATCCTTTGAAATTCTCCTGTTGAATTTCGAACTGGCCTTCTCCCTGGTCTCGATGTAGATCAGATGTCTGCTCTTTACCCATTCAGTGACTAATGGGCGCCACCCCTCGAAGAGGGAACCCCATCCTGGGACCATAACCACGGTTCCGGAATCCGGACCCGCCTCCTCTGCATCCCAGACCAGTACCCTAATCGAGACTCCCGACTCCACTTCGATCCAATGCTCATCAGCGACATGCCCATCCAGAACCGGAGGACCGTTCCAAAGACCTTCCATGAGAACGAGATTCCATCCCTAGATTTCAGGGTTCTCTATTCCGTGGAGTCACCTTCTCCGGCCGCCGCCGCCTCTGCTGCGACCACCGCTGCTGCTTCTGCTACGACCACCGCCGCTGCTTCTGCTGCGACCACCGCCTGAAACCTTCCTTCTGAAGTGACGCCTCCCGCCTCTTCCACCTCTTACTCCGCCAAAGAAGAAGAAGTTCCCTGAACCCCATCCCCCGCCTCCGTGATGGTGGTGGACAACTGAATGCCCCGGTTGGCCCGGAACTGCTGATACTTCGGAGTACTTGGGACCGTTGCTGAACCTTGCATTTACCAGAGTAACCACTAGGATGAGTAGGAAAACCGGCATGCAGCAGAAGAATATGATTATGCTACTGGAAAGGGGATCATTTAATTCCGAATCTCCGGGGGTTTCGACGTCGAACCATACCTGAACAAATCCTCCGACTGGGAATCTGTCTATCTCCACATGGTCGGCACAGTCGAATTCCGCTCCCTGATAGTCATAATCAATCCACATGTCTTGGTAGACGTCAATCTTGACATACTCGATCTCATCTACTCTGTAGGAATAGTCCACGTATGCATAGCATTCTATCTCGTCCCAACACTCGTAATCATCGCAAGTCTCCCATACTTCCCACCCATGTTCGCTATTCAGGATCGTGCCTTCGGTCGTCGCCCACTCGGGTTCTCCAGCAGCGACAAGACTCCCCATCCCGAAGAAGAATAGTGTTAGCATTCCTGCTAATCCAATCGAAACCGCTTCTCCAGGTGAAAGCCACCAAAGACCAAGGACACCTCCATTATTCCCCATTCCTACTGGATCTTCGGATACTACCACTGGGGGTGGTGTCCCCTTTGCATCGGCCTCCCTCCTTTCTAATTCAGCCAGCTTAGCCTCGTGCTCTGCTTGAGATAACTCCTCCTCCCTTCTGAGTCTTTTAACCTCAGACTGGTTGATCATTTCCTCGACTTCTTCCTTCGGGCTTGGGTCTTCTTTGTCCCACCACCTGTCTGAACTATCCTTGGCCATCGTATCCTCGGTGTCGTCATGTAGTATTAACACCCCATCATCCTGCGTGAATTCAATCTGACTGAGGAAACTCATTCCTAGGAGCGCATCAGCATTTCTTATATCCATGTCTGGCAGTACCCCCCCTCTTACTCCCGTTGTGACTTCAATATCTCCAACTCTAACAGAGTGGAGGGTTCCAGACCACGATTCAGTCGGCCCTCCCGCAGTGTGAGATGTCGACTTTTTCCAATTCCTCCAATCCAGGCCAATTGCATCGGCCTTCTCATCAGTCATCGAGCATCGATTAGCTCCGGTATCCACCACAAATCTAACTGGTTCGTTATTGATGTGCCCATCGACGATGTACTGTCCTTGCCTGTTAAGCCTGATCACTACTTCTCTTCTCACATTATACCTCCTCTATCTATTTGTTCCTGTGATTTGATTTGATCCTTGACGAGGGGATTTTCAGACATGGAATTCACCACCAGTCCTCTTGACTTCCCCCGTTCGGATCAATTCCTTCAGGTGCGAAAGGGCCTGGTCCTCAGCTAGAGCCGGATTGGCCCCGGGGGTGTCCGAGTATGCGGAACTGGCAATCTCTCGAAGGGTCGAGCATCCGGATCTCACTGCTTCCAGGACCTTGGCGTGCCTGGCCTTCCTATGCTCTATGTACTGGGTCAGCGTCCTCTCCGGGTTTGGAATCAGGGGTCCGTGGCCTGCGAAGAGAGTATGTGGCCTAAGGTCTCTAAGCCTCTCCAGGCCTGAGATGTAGGCCCCCATATCCCCGTCGCCCGATGGCACCAGTATGGTGCCCACCATTGTGCAGTTGTCCGCTGCCACGACTCCTGGCTCACCCACTAGGCAGATCTGTCCGGGGCAGTGGCCGGGCGTCTCCAGAACCTCCCAGTCCGACCTCCCACTGGGCCCATCTACGGACACGATGCCCCCCTCGCTGAGTTTCCTAGCTCCCGGAATCTCCGGGAGGGCCGAAAGCGTCTCTTCGCTAGCCCAAACTGGAGCTTGGTAAATCTGGGATATCAGATTCATGTCTCCTAAGTGGTCTTGGTGCCTGTGAGTGAAGATGGTGCACAGGATGTCGCTCCCATCTCGCCTGATCTCCTCCACCTTGTCCTTTAGCAGAATGAACCCCTCTTCGTCTCTGATTGCAGGATCAACAATCGCCCTCTGCCCACCCCTCTCACCAAGAACGAAGCAGTTTGTGTGTGTGGACGGAGGCAGGGTATTCGTAGGTATCAGGATGCACTCCACCCCAGGCCCATACTCGAATCTATGAGGCCCTGATGGGGGGTCTTCGGCCATCTCCGCACAGGCAGAAACCATGTCCATTTCTTCCATTATCTCTAGCAAGTCCCTGAATATGGTCAATATCGGGGGCGGAACATGCAACTTGTTCCTCTCCCACGAATCGATGATCTCTTCCGGCCTCCACCAGCGAAACTCATCGAACTCGCTCCTTCCAGGTGGGAATGACGGCTCCACTCCTGAATCTCCCAGGGAAACGTGAAAGAACAGGTTGTGGAATCTTGTAGGCGACTGGGGAGGGGTGATCCTCTCTGTGATTATTTCGCATTCGAAACCATCAGTGGAAATCATACCTGACTCTGCGACCTCCAGCCATCCGGACTTGTCCTTGCAGACGATCTCTCGAACCTCGTCGTCCACCTCTAGGAAACCTCCCTTTCCGTCGGGTGAGATTCCCACTTCCTCCACCATCTCCCTGAGGAGGGTGAATACAGAGAGCCTGGCTTCTCCTATCTCAGACAACCACTCTGGATGGCTTTCAGCAGATTCCCTATCGACTCTGCTAACCCCCCCTCCTGGGAATGACCAGAGGTCTGGGAATGCAGGGAGCTCCGAACTCCTGTGACCCATCAGTACCTCGTACCCCTCCTCTCTCACTCTGCTTAGCATCACGGATGCAGAGGGGATGTGTGGACGTGCCTCGAATGGGGGTAGCGAGAGCCCCCTCGGCAATTCGTCCATGGGTGCTCGAAGGGATTCGATGCTTCAACCTCGCTACGATAACGATTGAATAATCATGCTAGCCTTCGCAACGCATGTGCTTCGCACCAAGGGGGCAAATCTCTGCCTCAGGTGGAACTTTCATTCTGGAGAAGTGAGATGATGAGACCCCCCGAGACGATCGAGGAGGAGTTAGAGATTATCTCACAGGCCCTCGAAGCCGGAATTGACCCCTTCCCTCCAAAGAAGAAACCCACTAGGATCGCAAAACTCGCCTTGGGTTGGTTCATGATCATAATGATGATCAGCTGGGTCTCCCAGCTTCTCTACCAGTACGTCTAGCGGATCTAGATTGGTAGTCCCTCCCGGATTCGAACCAGGGTCATGGCATCCAGAGTGCCATATGATGGACCGCTACACCAAGGGACTGGTGTAACACGGACAAGGCCCGGATATTTCAAGAAAACCGAGTAATCAGAACTGCGTACTCATGACCTGAATCCGGCATTAACCTTCTCCAGGCTGTCCTCGCTGGGTCGCAGGAGGTCCTCGGAGAGGTCCACTAGGGGCGTTTCGCTCAGCCCCAGCGTGTCCGTTGCGGTAGGAACATCGTCGTCGTAGTAGAGAAGCCCTGTCACATGACTTCCAGCCTTCTCTGACTTGTGTATGGCGCTCAATGCGGAGACAGCATCCGTGTAATCGTGGTCCGCCGCGACGGTCTCTAGCCTCAAGGTCGAGCCGTCGAACAGATTCACCTCCCTGAATTCTCCTTCAGGGACCTCCACCTCCTCTAGTGGGGAGAAGTGGGGGATGTAGTCCAGGATGTGCAGTACCTCGTCATTCGCCTTCACGTAGTTGTAGGACCTGTAGGACTCGTCGTTGTTGGCGAAGGTCACACACGGGGAGATGACGTCAATGAATGCCATCCCCCTGTGGCTCATTGCTGCTCTCATTAGTGCAGTCAACTGCTTCTTGCTTCCTGAGAACGATCGGGCTACGAAACTGCATCCTAGGTTGATTGCCATCGCACAGAGGTCAATAGGTGCTTGTTGGTTGACGCTCCCTTTCTTCTTCTTCGATCCCTTCTCGACGGTGGCGCTGTACTGTCCCTTCGTGAGGCCGTAGACGCCGTTGTTTTCCACTATGTAGACCATATCCAGGTTCCTCCTGATGGCGTGGATGAACTGCCCTATGCCTATGCTCGCAGTATCCCCGTCGCCAGACACCGCCAAGAAGCTCAGGTCCTTGTTCACCATGTTCGCCCCGGTGGTTACCGATGGCATCCTCCCATGTACGGTGTTGAATCCGTGGCTCTTCCCGAGGAAGTAAGCCGGGGTCTTGGAGGAGCATCCAATCCCGCTCATCTTTGCTATTTTCTCTGGTTGAATCCCATTCTCCCAGGCTGCTTGGATTATGTTATTCGAGATCTGGTCGTGTCCACACCCAGGGCACAACGACGACTTGCCACCGGTGTATTCTGATTTTTCCAGCTCTAGTACGTTCAGCCTGACCATCAAGACACCTCCTTCAGAACTTCTAGAATCATATCGGAATATACCTTTGCCTTTGGTGGCATTCCATCGCTGTATGCAACGCTGTGTATCTTCGGTATCAAATCAACGGGGAACTCCTTGCGTATGATTCCGAATAGCTGACCATCACGGTTAATCTCGAGGACAATCGTCCTCTCGTGCCTTCTAACGAAATTCTCCACCTCTGAGTGGAGGGGAAGGGCCCTGACCCTGCATGTGCTCACAGAAAGTCCGCTCTCTTCCAGCATGTCGTCTATCTCGACGATTGTATTCTCCATGGAACCATAGAAAATAACACCCAGTTCCTTGTTCTCCTCCTCTCTAATCACGGGTTCAGGCAGGTGCTCCCTTGCACCATCGATCTTCCTCTTCAATCTCGCCATTGCTTCGTGGTACACCTGGGGGTCTTCCGAGTATGCCCCATCCTCGTCATGACCCGTTCCTCTGTACAGAATTGGGTCTAGGCCACTGCCCGGTAATGTCCTGTATGCTATGCCGTCGCCATCGACATCCCGGTACCTGCCGTAATTTGCAATCGAATCCAACTCCTCCTGGCTTCTGATGACCTTTCCTCTGTCCATGGGATTATCCGGGTAATTGAAGCCAGATGTCACCCACCGGTTCATGCCCAAGTCTAGGTCATTGAATCCGAATACCATGGTCTGGAACCTCTCGGCATAGTCGAAGGCCCTCCAACCGAATTCGAAACACTCGTCAACAGTCCCGGGGATTAGTACGATGTGCTGGGTATCCCCATGGCTCGCCTCGTAGAGCATCGAAAGATCCCCCTGTTGGGTCCTGGTCGGCAATCCAGTAGAAGGCCCCACTCTGTTAACATCCCAAATTACCCCAGGGACCTCGGAGAAGTAGAACAGACCGATGAATTCGGACATTAGAGAGATTCCCGGGCCACTGGTGCAAGTCATACCCCTGCCTCCGGCCCATCCAGCACCAAGCACCATGCCCACTGCAGCTAGCTCGTCTTCCGCCTGGATGACGGCGCAAGTGCTACCTCCATCGCCATCACTGCGAAGCTCTGGCAACCATCCGATAATCGACTCCGCAAGGGAGGAAGAAGGCGTAATCGGGTACCAAGATAGCATGCTGACACCCCCGTATATGGATCCAAGAGCAATTGCCTCATTCCCCTCGATCAGGAAAGAGTCGGGATTCTTCTCCCTGCTCTCAACGCAGAATTGGCACTCGAATTCCCAGTTCTCCTCTGCGAATGACCTACCTTCAGAGATTGCATGCATGTTCAACTCAACTGCTTTCTCCTTTCCTTTGAACTGGGCTTTTACGGCCTTTCCAATTGCATCCTCGTCTATTCCTAGGAGGTGGGCGACTGCTCCTACATAGTACATGTTTGCAATCAGCCTCCCGAGCTTGGGGTTGATTTTCCTAGCCATCTTCGTCATCGGCATTCCCAGCAGGACGCAGTCGTCCCTGTCCACCGGGAGTTTGACATCCTCGTTGTAGACCACTATGGTTCCAGGTTCTAGCCCCTCGAGGTCCTTCATCCAGGTGTCCTTGTTCATCAGAACCTGGATGTTGGTGTAATCTCCAGGGGCTTGGTACCCCTCATCGCTCACTCGGATAATGAACCACGTCGGCAAACCTGAGATGTTGCTTGGGAAGAGATTCTTTCCGCTGACTGGGATCCCCATTTCGAACATTGAGTGGAGAATTATCAGATTTGATGATTGGGACCCCGTCCCGTTGGCCGTCGCGACATTGATTACGAAATCATTGACGATTTTTCCCATTGCTTTCTTTGTCCCCAGTGCTTCCAGGTAGGTTGCTTGCAGTGTATCGGCGAAGTCTCAGGGTCTTATGCGTTACCATAGGAAAATCAACCAATCCGCCTCATCATCGCTTCCGTTGCAGTTTTCAATGAGAGGGCTGTCGCGAGCCCGTGCCAATTCCAGCAGAACTGCAGAAAGCTTGGGACGACTCAGCTGAGCTATTGGGTGAAAAGAACGATCCCGAGGGGGCACTGGAGGCACTTAGATCAGCTTGGAGCAGCATAGACAACGAGGCTCAGAGGGCCAAGACACTCGCTCTGGCCGCAGATGCTAGTACGGAGTTGGGTGTCATTGACCAAAGGAACCAGAAGTCACACTGGCAGAAGGCATACAAGAATTACACCAAGTCCCTTTCTATTGATCCGAAGAACAAGGAGACACGCAGGAATATGAACAAGCTTGCTTCGATGATGGACGAGAACGCAATTTCTCTTGGCCTCGGTTTCCAGATGTTCGAACAAGGAAATCCGACACCTCTCGGGCTTCTTGCGATGGTCTTCTCCGTGGCTGCTTTCCTAGTTTCTATCAAACTCATCTCTGAGTTTCTCGATGACGGCAATAATCCGGTAGTGACCATGGAGGTACAGTATGTCCTCAATGACCAGTCGGTTACTGGGGAGATACAAATCGAGTTGTACGAGGATGACGCGCCTATGCACGTTGAGAGTTTCCTGACCCATGCAGAGAACTTCCAGTATGATGGAGTGGAGTTCCACAGAGTAATTGACAACTTCATGATCCAAGGCGGAGACATAGAAAATCTGAGAGGATCAGGAGGCTATTCCGCTCATTACTACGGGTTCTGTAATGGAGAGCAGGTTCCAGAAAGCGAATGCCGGCAGAAGGAGGATTACACGATCCCATACGAGCACGAGAACGGTCTGAAGCACACAGTTGGCGCATTAGCTGCAGCACACGCTGGCCTAAACACTGACGGGAGCCAGTTCTACATCGTGCCGACTGACGGTTCGGCCAGCCATCTCGATTGGGAGTCTGGAAAGGACTGCACAAAGAGCAGCTGCCACACCGTCTTCGGATACGTCATTTCAGGTATGGAGCACGTTGATGCAATCAGCAACCTTGAGACTCAGAATGACTCCCCAGTGGACCCCGTCCGGATAATTTCCGCTAGAATCGCCTGATGGGAATCAGTTTGCACTGGGTGAACTTCATTTACTCCTCACGAGGAGAAATTACTCGGTGAGATAATGAGGGATGAAAATCCATTTGATGCACAGTCCGAGTTCGAGAGAAGCGATGGGTCCCTTGCTCGCTTCATGGACTTGCATTCACTTGAGGAAAAAGGCCTATGCAACTTGTCCGAAATTCCATTCTCAATCCGAATTCTTCTTGAATCCGCATTGAGGAAATGTGATGGTTTCCTGGTAAACGATGATGATGTGAAGAGAATCGCTTCATGGTCGCCAGAGATGAAGCCGGAGGAAATCCCATTCAGTCCCAGTCGGGTTATTCTGCAAGACTTCACGGGAGTCCCCGCAATTGTTGACATCGCTGCACTCAGAGATGCAATGAGGGAACTCGGAGGGGATCCAAGCAAGGTCAACCCCCAGGTTCCAGTGGATTTGGTTATCGACCACTCCGTACAGGTCGATGTATCCGGACTCTTTCCCGATGCACGCGAGCGCAATCTGGAAATCGAGTATGAGCGTAACTCGGAGAGGTACAAGTTTCTGAAATGGGGGCAACTTAGCCTAGACAACTTTCGTGCGGTTCCACCGGGAAGGGGCATTGTCCACCAGGTAAACCTCGAGTGGATTGCCAGGGTAGCTAGAGAGGAAGACGGATTGTGGATCCCAGACTCACTCGTCGGAACGGACTCGCATACAACAATGATCAACGGTTTGGGAGTACTCGGGTGGGGCGTTGGGGGCATTGAGGCCGAGGCCGTCATGCTGGGACAACCGATCTACATGCTGCTGCCCGAGGTCGTTGGATTCGAACTCATTGGCGCCCTAGAGCCAGGAGTAACGGCCACTGACATGACTCTTCGAATTGTCGAGATGCTGAGGGAGCACGGTTGCGTGGCTAAGTTCGTTGAGTTCCACGGCCAGGGCCTGTCTAACCTCAGCCTCCCGGACAGGGCGACAATCGCAAACATGGCTCCAGAGTATGGTGCAACCTGCGGATTCTTCCCAGTAGACCAGACTACTCTAGATTACATGCTTCTATCAGGTAGGGACCCGAGTCACGTGGAGGACGTAAAGAGATTCATGGAGGCTCAGGGGCTTCTTTATCGTGAATCAACCCCTACTCCGAAGTTCACATCCAATCTCTCTCTCGATCTGTCAACCGTAGAACCCTCCCTTTCCGGTCCAAAGAGACCCCAGGACCGAGTCTCACTTTCCATGATGAAGTCCCATTGGAGATCTAGCCTGAATGCGCCAACTGGGCATCAAGGACACGGCGTAGGCACCAGCAGGAACGACGCAGCCTCCCCCATCGACGGCCGAGACTGCGATTTGAAACACGGAGATGTCGTTATCGCCGCCATAACCAGTTGCACCAATACCAGCAATCCTAGCGTGATGATAGCTGCCGGTTTGGTTGCTAGGAACGCTCGGTTGAGGGGGCTTTCAATCAAACCATGGGTCAAACCAAGCTTAGCTCCTGGTAGCAGAGTTGTCACAGAGTACTACGATGCCTCAGGTCTTTCAGAGGATCTAGACTCACTAGGATTCAGCGTAGTTGGATACGGATGCACTACATGCATAGGCAACTCCGGACCCCTTGATCCAGAGATCGAGGAGGCAATCGACAATTCTGACCTAGTAGTCGGGAGCGTCCTCTCTGGGAACCGAAATTTCGAGGGAAGAATCCATCAGAAAATCAAGGCAAATTACCTTGCCAGCCCACCTCTAGTCGTAGCTTACGCACTTGCAGGCTCATTGGATGTAGATTTCTCCGAAGATCCTCTCGGCCATGACCCCTCGGGCAACCCCGTCATGCTTTCAGACATCTGGCCGAGTGATGAAGAGATTCGCAGTACCGTGGAGGCAGCAATAGGGCCTGAGATGTTCGTTAGCCGATACTCCGATGTCCTGAGTGAACCAAGATGGGATGCCATCCCAAGCGAAACTAGCGAACTTTTCCCATGGGACCCCGACTCCACTTACGTTCGACTCCCATCATTCTTCCAGGGAATTCAGCCAGAGCCTTCCTCGATTGAACCAATTGTGGACGCCCGAGTCCTAGTCATGGTGGGAGACTCTGTGACAACTGACCACATCAGCCCCGCAGGAGCATTCCCAAGCTCAGGGCCAGCAGGTCAGTATCTGGTTGGAAAGGGAGTCCAGCCGAGGGATTTCAACTCATTTGGAAGCCGTAGAGGCAATCACGAGGTGATGGTTAGGGGGACATTCGCAAACATCAGAATGAGGAACCAGACAGCTCCGGGGACAGAAGGTGGCTTGACCACTCACTTCCCAACCGATGAGGTGATCTCCATTCACCAGGCTAGTGAGAGGTACATCGAAGATTCGACTGAACTTGTGGTTCTCGCTGGCTCACAGTATGGCTCTGGAAGCAGCAGGGATTGGGCGGCCAAAGGAACCCTATTGCTAGGTGTTAGAGCAGTGATTGCTAAGTCATATGAGAGGATTCACAGATCCAATCTAGTTGGAATGGGGGTCCTACCTCTTGTATTCGCTCAAGGCGATGATGCCGACTCATTGGGGCTAGACGGATCCGAATTTTTCAACATCCCCGCTTCCGGGGATTTGGAGCCTTTCTCGGAGATTCAGATCTCCGCAAGTAAGGCCGATGGAACAGAGATTAATTTCACCGCTATCGTTAGACTGGAGACTCCCGTTGAGGTCGAATACTACAGAAATGGTGGAATACTTCAGACGGTCCTAAGAAAACTGGCAAAGGATTGAAGTCCGACTAGGAGAGAAATGAGGCTGTAGGATGGAAGGAGACGAGCAAGAACCCGAAGAAGAAGGCCTACCTGGGCCACCACCAGATCCATCTAGGATTCCCTCAATAGTTAGGCAGGTAGGGGATTTGAACTTGCAATCCGAGGCCGACGAACACGGCATCTCGAAGAAGACCGACCCGGACATTCGCGCAATAATGGAATTCTTGGACGAAGTCGAGGACTTAGAACCCCTGAACAATAACCTTTCTGGAGACCCAATGGCGGAAGCATGGTTGCAGATTCTCCTGACTCTGATTGTTAGGGAACATGGGCACTCTTCACTAGGAGTCAGCACCATCGAGGTACTGGTAGGGGAGCAAATGAACAGGGAGGGAATAGACCTCGAGATTTTCCTAGATAGGCTGTGGATAATGGGGAGGCTCGAGAAGGTTTACGGGGGTGCCGAAGTAAGCTACTCGCCCAACCCCAGTTGGCTCGAGATGAAGTAACCAAAGGGACAATCTCCCAATGCAGCAAAAAAACACGTTTCGGCAATGCATAAGAGTGGCCGGAAAGTCCGAACTAACATGATGAACGAAAGTATGACTGGAAACCATGAGCACGGAAAGAGCAGGAGGGCTGTCGGACTAGTGTTCCTGATGCTAACATCGCTCTTCGTTTCGGCCGTGCCTTATGCTTCAGCTTCCCACACCACCCAATATGGCGTTCAGAGGGATCCACTGTACATTTCCATCGGAGATTTAGATTGTGATGGGGACAATGACATCGCATCAGGGAGCGGTTTCGGGCACTTCATCAGCTTCCTGTACAATGATGGGAACGGAGGTTTCGCAGACAGGCAGGACGTGCAGATCTCAAACAACGACTCATTCAGAGCCGGTTTCCGAGACGTGGCTGATGGGAACAGGGTCGAGATTGTAGATGTTGATGGGGATGACGTAAACGACGTAATCTACTATCAACAGAATGTCAGGTTCGTCGGCGAGTCATTCATCAGGCCTGCGAACCTTACCGTCCTCAAAGGAGACTGTGACGAGAGGGTGAACGAATGGGAGGAGATGTTTGAGACAATCACGGTCATCAACCCATACCTAGCCGACTTCGACGTCGGGGACATCAACGACGACGGATACGCCGACGTCGTCTTCTCCTCGACCGACTCGACCTTCGCCAACCAGTTCATCCAGATATACAAGGGCCCTGACTACAGCATTCCTGCTAACCAGCATGCTCCCATTTCTGTCCCACTAACCAGTGGCTTCTATCAATATCTGAAACTTGGTAACTGGGGAGAGGATTTGCAGACGATCCCCGATCCTACCAACCCAGGCGATGAAATCCTGGCTCCTGGCGAGTGCGAAGATCTTGACATCTGGCTTCTAAGAACCCCCCCCTATAATGCAGGTGTCGGGTATTCTTCTGGAACATACGACAACATGACAGTACTGGAGTACGATTGCGTGACGGGCCAGTACCCGAACCCAATGAATCCAACAGGTACTGGAAATATTCACGAATTCACACTCGATGCCGAGCACGACTACCCGATGTACGGACTTGACATCGCCGATTCTACTCCAGATGACGATGTCAATGAGATAGACATCATTGCAGTCGTTGACGGTATCACAGGCAATGTATCCTATGCAACCAAGACGTCCTCGGGATGGGACAAGCAGAACTACGTTGATTTCGGAGATTATCTAGGAGCCTCGGTCACCATCGCCGATGTCAACCAAGACGGCGAACTCGACTTCTTCGTACCAACTTCCATGACCTTGCTGGACACCCAGGAGTCCACGGTACAGAATCAGACATTCCTCCTGCGGCCAAACCTTCGTGCTCTGAACACCGTGCAAATCCTTCTCGCTGACCCAGATGGTAACGGGTATCTTGACCCTCTATCTTTCGACGTCGGTAGGAGGCCAACAATGGCAATGCCAGGGCAACTCCAAGGAGCAGAGAACAGCGCTCTCGAGGTAGTCATCGGACAGGAGGACTATACCTACAGATTCTCGAACAACGCCATGTGGCTGGACACACAGGGATATGCTGGTCAGGGGGATTACCTGTCAGTACTGGTTCTGGATAACTTCGATCTCGGAATCACTAGAGTAGGGATTGAACCGTCAGTAAAAGATCCTGCCACATTCCAGAGCATCGTTGGAGAGGGAAATCGTTGGGTAAACGTGACGGTCAAGAACACTGGCCTTATGCCCATTTCTGGAGGTAGCCTGGACATCGACCTGGAGGTTAGGGAGGTTCTCGGCGGAACTGACACTGTGATATACTTCAATGACTTCGAGTCATCATCGCCTGACATAAACACGGGTTCGGCCTCATTCAACAAGTACTCTTACACCGGCGAGTACGAAACTGGCAACTCCTCATGGCACATTGACGAGGATCGGTATTGGATCAGCCAAGACTACGACGAGTACGACGTCGCCCATTTCAACAACAGCGACTACCAGTGCATGCCCAACGGGACCGACAAGTGCTTCGCAGCAGACGGCAACCCTGAGGAGAACAATGAGTCTTGGGATGGCCCAGTCGCTTACCCAAATTGGGAAGCCGAGGCAAACCCCACAAGCTACTACTGGGCTGGGGTCTCGCACACCTACGACCTAGTTGATGGCAACACAACTGATGATTCTGGTTACTACAACCACATGGACGAGGCATTGATACTCGAGGGTATTGACCTCTCCGGAGCAGATGCCGCATTCTTGGACATGGATGCCATTTGCACGGCAGGTTTCTTCGAACTCTTCTTGAACGAGCCATACGATGTCATCGAGAGGTGGCTGTACGAGGATTCCTGCAGCATCGAGGTTTGGAGCGATGGAAGCGGATGGGAGACCGTTTGGAGGTATGGTGGTTGGGACAACGAGAGGAAGTACCGCATAGAGGATAGGGTCTCCAGTGCCCCTGACCCAGAGTACAACGACTACAACGACAATTTCTTCGGAGACTGGCACACAACAATGTGGAACAACTACACCGATTCAGGTGGCATCAGAGATTCCTGCATCGTCTTCTACAACGTTTGCTGGGAAGATGGAGGACTTGATCAGAAGGCAGACTCGATCGACCTCACCCCTTACGCTGGTCAGACAATTGACCTCAGATTCCGTTTCCGTAGCGGACTGGAGGGAACTGTTGGCCCCGAGGGGTCCGAGGACTTCTCCGGCCTCGATGGGTTCGCTATCGACAACATCTCGGTCAGGACAAGGGATGTGAACTTCGGAGATTCCACGGTTGAGAGCCAGCAACTGACAAACCTAGACCTAGCTGCAGGCGAGTCGTTGCAAGTCCAACTCACTGCAGACTTCGTAGACAACACCACCTACTACATCTCAACCGTCCTGTCCAGCTTCAATCTGGGTGGGGGTCAAGGGGACCAGGATAGCACCAACGACCAGACTAGGTTCCAGCTAACTGTACGGAACCTATACGATCCAGGGTTGTTCGAAGAGCCATGGCTAGATCTCCTGAATGGCGAACGCTATGCATCGGGGGAGATGCCAATCACGATTGGCGTGCAGAACTGGGGCAACACATTCGTCGACTTCGACGTCGAAGCGAAGGTAAGAAACGCCCTACCAGAGCTGATTGCAGCAGAGGACTTCTCAGGATTCCAACCGATATGGGAGGACGATGGGAACGAAAACGGAAGCAGATTGGACGACTCATCGGGGTCAAACGAGATGCTCCCCCAGAACCAGGGCGTCTTCAAGAACCAGGCTTACTGGCTCGGGCATCCCGACGATGGTTACGGAGACAGCTGGAACGAGACTCTCACACTCGAGCCAATCGAGCTAACCGATAGCGGAGCCGATTTCACATTCCTCACCTTCGACTACTTCGCTGAGGGGGATCACATCTCCGATAGGAACGGAAACGTCCAAGCGGTCAGGGACTTCTCCTACCTAGAGGCCTCTTGGGTCAGGGAAGGCGAGGTATACCAGGGGATAATCTACGGAAGCTGGACCGATCTCAACGAGAACGGCCTCAGGCTTGCATTCAATCCATACACGGAGACGGTTTACAACTACTGCGAGGACTTCGATCAGAACGGACTCTACGAGGAAGTAGAGTACGCAGGAGACCACTCGGGCGGAATCGGTGAAGACGGCTTCGTATCCTGGTTCGACTCTGACAACCTTGTCAACACCGCTAGGATCGACTTGACCCATGTTCACCTGCTCAACCAGACTGCCGAGGACTCCTTCGCATGGACTGACGAATGTACCTCCCTGTCCGGGGCGGATGTCACATTCACATGGAGATTCTACTCCAATGACGATGGAGTAAACGGAAATGCCGGATACGCCGGCTTCGCAATCGACAACATCAGGGTGGACGACTACACATTCACCGATGACGGCGAATACACCCAGACCGTAACCGGGATGGATGCCGGCCAGAAGAGAGTGATAGAGATGGGCACTCATGACTTCGAGAGCGGCCTCTACAGAATTGACCTGATGACACTGTACAACAACACTAACAATGCGTCCAAGTGGTTCGACAAGCCTGAGATCAGCCAGGCTAACAACGTCTCAACCATCCTGTTCGAGATAGCAAACGCAGACATCACACTGCTACAGGCCGATGTCCTGGACTGCGTCGCAGACGCCACCTACTCGTGCATGTATGCAACGAACCCACAAGGACAGGAGTCACACGACTTCGCCGTCCCCATGCTAAATGGGGTCATTGAGGGGGTTTACGAGGTCACTATGAAAATAGTCGATGAAGAAACCGGTCAGACAGTCTACGAACAGACATCTGACAACGGACCATTCGTTCTAGACCCGCATCAGAGGTCACAGGCCAATTGGTCGGCCCCATATGACCTCTGGTTCGACTCCCACACATACAACATCAGCTTCCAGTCCATTCTAACCGAGACAGGAGCGACTTCAGGAAACGAGAGGTACTTCGACATCCAATTCCTAGACAACATCGATGTAGCAATACTTTCCAACCCGACTGATCAGAACAGACTACAGAGGGTCAAGCAGGACCTCTCTGCCATGAACAAGACCTACACCCAGTTCGAGGTAGAGGACTGGAACGTGTACGGAATGGAGGACTGGTTGGAGCACTACTCCAAGATCCTCCTCCCATGGCAGACCGACTACAGCGTAGAGTACGGCGACTATTACGAACTCCTAGGAGATCCAAACCCAGACAATGCTGACATCACCCTAACCGAGTCTCTAATAGAGTTCATGAGGGATGGAGGGACCTTGCAGGTCCATCTAGGCCCGTATTACTCGGATTACGATGACATCCAGAACCCAAATGCTCCCGACAGGCTGCCATTCGGGATGAACGTCGTCATGAGGGACCACCTCAATAGCACAGTCGACCATCGCGTCCTCTCCGACAACATCAGCCTAATCGATCCGTTCCACCCGTTGATGTCAGGGATCAACCCCTCCGCTCTAGCGGGAATCAACGGAGGGACGCACGTAGCGCTTTCCACACTGGACCTAAACCAGGTGAAGTCAGAGAACATCCCTCAGGTTTGCAGCGATGGCGCCCCAGGAGGGACCGAAGGAGGCAAGATCAGCGATGGAGGAACCTTCCACACCATAATCAGGGACTCCGAGAATCCAAGCCAATCCCTGCTGTCAACTTGTAACTACCATCAAGGTGGGATGATTATCACCACCATAGATGTCGAGAATCCAGCAGTATCACAACCGTTCGGAGATTCAAACTTCCCGATGCTAGCCAATCTTCTGGACTTCCACCTGTCTCCATATCCCGATGGATTCGAGATAGCAGGGGAGGGTTTCGAGCTCACGATTGATGGCGATGTCCAGTCGATTGACGTATTGTCGGGAGCATATGAAAGGACCCCCATCAAGAGCTCAGCCGAGCTGGACTTCGGATTCGAGACGGATTCCGATGGCATTCATGCTGACTGGTTGATCGAGTCTGCCAATGGTGAGGCCGTTACTGGCTGGGATGGTCAGGCGCTTGGTAGCGATAACAGCCACGTGCACAGGCCAAACTCAACCGATCCGGTCACCGCTACATTCTGCGTTCCAGACGAGAACGCCGAACTTGGATGCAAGATTGACGCCGAATGGAGGATCTGGCTGTTCCTGCACGACTCGCATGGAAACACCAGAATCACCAACATCTCCGTATACACGAATGACGTCAATGCGGACAGCACACCTCCCGTGGCTCACATCGAGATTTTGGAGGACTCTGCATTCATCGAATTCGTCGAATTCGTAGGCTACCAGCAGACACCCACCGGTGATCAGGATGAAGATGGAAACTGGATCATGGTCGATTCGCCCAAGTATAGGGTCAGACTATCTGATACTGGCGACACTACCATCAGCTTCTCCTCAGCAAACAGCAGTGACATTGGAACTGGGATAGGGAAGTTCAGTTGGTCAATTAACGGAGACGGTGACAGCGTGCACGTTTACGAGCTACCAGGTAGCGAGGCGGAGTGGACTTACACATTCAGGAACCTGACGGCCGGACAGAACACAATCATGGTCGAGTTGACCGTTTATGACAAGAGGGACCAGAGAAACGAGGAGCCCACTCGGGTCTTCTTCGAAGTGGTAGGGGAAATGTTCGGGGACTCTGCCCCTGATGTTGAATTCGACAGCATCACAACTGCCGATGGAGACTCATTCTCGGCATTGGACTCTGACATTGTCAACATCACCGGCACCGTTGTAGACAACGATGCAAGCGCCGAATGCGACGTCAAGGTTGAAGCATCTCTTGATGACATCTCGGTGTTCGACAAGAGCGAGGGAATCAAGACTGCCCAGAAGGCCCTCGGTCGTTTCGACTGGCAGGACGGGCTATGCGACGGAGACCAGTACTTGCTGTCACTGAACATATCCCACCTCTACCTCGAGCTCGATGGAAATGCAGGAATCATCCACATCAGAGTCACAGAGGGATCGTACGTGATCGATGACCAGATCCAGTTGTACACTGTTCCAAGGTCGGACGAAGAGACCGGTGGAAACGAGGAGGGCAACAGTGGACCTTCCACATTCATATTCGCGGGAATCGGCGCGATACTGCTCATTGCAGTCCTGGCGATTACGATGATGTTCATGAGAAGAGGAGGGGGTTCGGACCAGGAGCAGGACTCCGTGGAGTCGTTCGGCGGTGTCGAGCAGATGGATCCAGTTGAGGCTTACGTGCAGCAACTGGTGGCACAAGGATACGAGGAGCAGATGGCACGGCAGTACGCTACCCAGTACTACGCCCAATACTACTCGCAGCAGAAGGGCGGCGGTGGTTGATCAGAGTTCAGGGACGTCGAGGCTCCAATTCATGGGGAGGGGCTCGCCCGATTGTTCGATCACACCCAGCCTTTCCTGGAATGACGGGGTCCTCTTCTTGATCACGTAAGAGTAGAGCTTGGACACTCTGATATCATCAGGGACGCAAACCTTGCCGCTTGAGCACTCAACATCGATAGCCCTGTTCAGGAATGACTCGGGCCTGTTAAGTTTGAGAAGCAGCCTCCTTGAGAATCGTGCGATTCCGAAGTACATGGCGATAATCAGCAGCATCACAACCAATGTGCTCGGCACCACCATCATCGCTGCAGAGCCAAGCAAGAAAACTATGGGCATGACGAACATTAGGAGGAAGTAAGTCTCTGTTATCGGCTTCTTCTTTCGCATCCGACTGATGAGGTCCCACGAGTCGTCCTTGCTATTCTGAGGTTCGAAACCCAGCTCCTTCTCCATGGACGCCTGTTCCTCGTAAATCACCCTCATCCTCCCCGCTCTGGCCTCCAGAGTCTTGCTGGGCTGAGACTCGATTATCCTGTCCAAGACCTCCAGGCACTCCCCAGCTTCATCGAAGTAACCAAGCCTGATCAGTATGGAAACCTGTTCGAAATAGGGCAGCACGTCACTGGGAGCAGCATCCTTCCTACCCTCCCACCACTCAAGACCATGTTCCAGCATCCCCAAGTGGCCTACCATTATTTCTCCTCCAATTTTCCATGCATGCTCGTTTTGAGGGTCCAGTTCGACCGTCTTCCTGATTGCCGCCATGGACTTCGAAGCCTGAATCATATCGGGCATCATCTGCTTTCCGCGTGAATCTATAGGGAGAGTCCATTGAGCTACTGCGAACCAAGCATCGGCGTGTCCTTCGTCCAGTGAAACAACCTCTTCGGCCATTGCCAGTGCTGCTCCCCTGTCTCCCTCTTCGTTTGCTTCCATGGCATCCAGCCAAATCATCTCAGCACTCTTCGCCACAAAACACGCAGAATGAGGCGGATGAAGAATGCTGGGGTTGGGTCAACGTCTTCTGTTGCCCCCCCCACTCTTCCCCGAATCTCTTCTCCGTCCAGAATTACCGGTTTTCCTGCCAGAGTTGCCGGAACCCCTACCTCGATGCCCGCCACCCTTGTTGTCGCGGAAGTTTCGGCCGCCCTTTGCGCCCGAACCCCCACCTCGATGTCCCCCACCCTTGTTGTCGCGGAAGTTTCGGCCGCCCTTTGCGCCCGAACCCCCA
>Ga0207989_1000566_pt1 | contig 20168 bp, 16 predicted proteins | sample ETNtaG_7_FD_185777 | JGI IMG/M metagenome (GOLD analysis project Ga0207989, IMG submission 185777) | Marine microbial and viral communities from oxygen minimum zone, Eastern Pacific Ocean - ETNP201406SV65 (SPAdes) (version 2) | ecosystem: Environmental > Aquatic > Marine > Oceanic ... | reverse complement strand
CATCGGCCCTCCGATATGGTCGCAGCGCTGAACGGACAGCGTCACGTGCTCCTTGGGCTGGCTTCAAGAACCCCCACCTGGAGCACGACAATCTGTCAACGCCTGGAACATCACGATCACTCCTCAGAGTTCATCCTCTGCACGGGTACGGCGGACCTGTTCAACCGCCTGGGTATCGGACGCCTGTTCTCCGCCCTCTTCATCGACCATCGAACCGTCGGCCTCGACCGCGAGTTGATCACCAGGTCAACCTCGGCAGGCTGTCCGGTGGTGGCACGGCGCGGTCGATCTGGTTGACTCGCCCGATGACCAGAGTGGACGTTGAATCACCGGTGACCGGTGTCGTGTGGAAGGTCATCGTCGGTGTGGGCGACACGGTTTCGTCCGGAGACCAGGTGATGGTTCTGGAATCCATGAAGATGGAAATACCCGTGGAGGCTCCGGTTGACGGAACCATCAGCGAGTTGTCGGTTGCCGAAGGCGACCAGGTCTCCCAAGACAGCCCGGTTGCCGTAATCGAGTCGGCTCAGGGCCTGTAGGGGAATCCGGCCGGTCCGGCCGTCCGGAGGGGCGCTGCCAGATTGGCGAACTCGCAGAGCAGGGGCCTGGTTTCGGCCGGGTCGATGATCTCCTCCACCAGGTAGGCCTCGGCTGTCCGGAACGGTGACCGCACCGTATTGAGGCGCTCGGTTATCTCGGCAATCAGCGCCTTCGGGTCGTCTGAGGCTTCAATCTCGGATCTGTAGGCGGCTGCCACCCCTCCCTCAACCGGCAACGACCCCCAGTCCCCGGATGGCCAGGCGTACCGGTAGAGGAAGCGGTTTCCGGCTGTGTGGGCTGCGCCGGCAACCCCGAACACCTTGCGGATGATGACCGTGCACCAGGGAACCGTGGCCTGGTAGATGGCTGCGAGGGTTCGGGCACCGTGGCGGATGGTCGCCGCCCTCTCGGCCTCGCTTCCGATCACGAAGCCCGGGTTGTCGACCAGGTGGACCACTGGCAGGTGGAAGGTCTCGGCGAGGTCTACGAACCTGGTCACCTTGTTGGCGGAGTCAGCAGTCCAACCGCCTCCGTAGTGGTACGGGTCGTTGGAGAGCACCGCGACGGGCCAACCATCGAGGCGCGCCAGTCCGCAGATGGCCGAGCGGCCCCAGCCCTTCCCGATCTCGAAGAATGAGCCCGCGTCGACCACTGACTCGATGATTGTCCGCATTTTGTAGACCTTGCGGCGGTCTCGTGGCACGACGCCTACGAGGTCACGATCTGTCCGGTTCGGGTCATCTGTGACGGGTCCGCGCACAGGAAGGTCGTGGACAGATGAAGGCAGGTAGGAGAGGAACTGACGGGTGCGTTCAAAAGCCTCGTCCTCTGAGGCGACCTCGTCGTCGACGGCGCCGTTTCGGGTGTGGACCCGACTGCTGCCGAGGCTCTCCTTGTCGACCTGTTCGGCTCCCAGAGCGTTCACGACGGGCGGGCCGGCAACAAACAGTTGTGAAAGGCCCTTGACCATCACCGAGTAGTGGCTGCTGACCGCCCGGGCCGCCCCCAGACCGGCAACCGGTCCAAGGCACAGGGCAACTGTCGGGACCATGGCCAGGTTGGCGACAACGTGGTCCCATGCGGGATTCAGCGGCACATAGGTTCTCGCGCCCTTCCCAATGGCACCGTCGATGTTGGAACCGGTCTCTTCGGCCTTCTTGTCGAGGGTCTTGACCGATCCGCCACCACCGGTACCGTCGATTAGACGGACTATCGGGAGCCGCAGTTCACGTGCCATCTGTTCGGCCGCAATCTGCTTGGCCACTATCGATGCGTCAGCGGCTCCGCCCCGGACGGTGAAGTCGTCGCCGGCCAGCACAACGGGCCTGTTGTCGATCTGGCCGCGGCCGAAAACGAAATTGGAGGGCGAAAGGTCGACCAGTTCGCCGTCGGGTCCGTAGGTGGCTGTTCCGGCGATCTTGCCAATCTCGTGGAAGGTGCCCGGGTCGAGCAGTTTCTGGAGGCGCTGTCGAATGTCGAGTTTGCCGCGCTCATGCTGCCTTGCGACCTTCTCCTCGCCGCCCATGCGCTCTGCCATCTCCTCGCGCGCACGCAACTCGTCGAGTTCCGGATCCCATTCCATTTCATCGGCCATGTTGTGACGGTACCTGTCCGTCGGTTGCCTGATCCCAGCCGGGCTCAACCCAGCCGGATGCGGCCGTTTCCGGCAACCACATCGCCGATTACCGCCGCTGTGTGGCCCGTAGCGGTCAACTGGGCCACCGCCTCGTCTGCAGCAGCCGGCGACGCCCCGAATACCAGCCCACCCGCGGTCTGTGCATCGGCCAGGAGGAGTACGTCGAGTTCATCAAGGCCTCCCCTGTCGAGGATCTGATCTGCCCATTCCAGGTTGCGGCGGCTCCCTCCGGGTATGGAGCCGGCCTCGGCAAGGTCCCGGGTGCCCCGCAGCAGGGGGACCTCGGCCTGGTTGATGGCGATGTCCACGGCCGACTCGGCTGCCGCCCGACCGAGATGACCGAGAAGGCCAAAACCGGTGATGTCGGTCGCACCGGTCGCACCCGCTGCGACAGCGACCGCTGAGCCATCGGCGTTGAGGCGCGTCATGGACTCCATGGCTGCCTCCACCACATTCTGATCGGCATCTCCCGACTTGATCGCAGTGGTGATGACGCCGATGCCGAGGGGCTTGGTGAGCACAAGGGCGTCGCCCGGCCTGAAGCCCGTGTTGGTGAGCATCCTGTCGGGGTGCACCTCGCCGACCACAGCAAGGCCGTACTTGGGTTCAGGGTCGTCGACGGTGTGGCCTCCGGCAATTACGAAGCCGGCATCGGCTGCCACCTCCTGCGCCCCCTGGAGAACCTCGACCAACAGGTCACTGGACAGTTCGTCGCTGTTCCAGCAGACCAGGTTGAGGGCCAGCAGCGGCGTTCCGCCCATTGCGTAGACATCAGAGACTGCGTTGGTGGCGGCCACGCGACCCCAGGCGCGCGCGTCATCTACCACCGGCGTTATGAAGTCGGCGGTCAAGACGAGGGCCCTGTCGTCGGAGAGTTTCCACACGGCGGCATCGTCACCGGTGTCCATTCCGACAAGGAGGTCAGGGGCCTCAGAGGGGGTCAGGTGGCGCACCACGTGCGCCAACTCGCCTGGAGCGAGCTTGCAGCCTCAACCAGCTCCGTGGCTGAACTGTGTCAGTCGCCGCATGGTCCACCCCCTTTCGATACGAGTGCTGTCGTCGAAGGGTATGCGATCAGTGGCCGACCAGCGTGGCCACTGCCTCGAGCAGCCGCTCGACATCGTCGTGGCCAATGTAGATACAGACACCGGCACGGACGGCACCATCGTCGGCATCGAGGCCGAGTGGCCCCATTGCCTCAACTGCGTAGTTGTGGCCGTCCCAGACCGCCACCATCTCCTCGGCCAACCCTGTGGCCACCTGCAGGGGTGTCTGGCCATCGACCAGAAACATGGTCGTCGGAGCCCGGTCGACGAGATCCGCCGGGCCCACCACCCTCACCCCGGGCATGTCATGGAGGCCGGTCAGCAGGTGGCCGAAAACCGCCTCTTCGTGTTCGATCACGGCAGCCATGGTGGTCTCAAGTAGGAATCGTGCTGCGGCGTCGATTCCTGCCATGGCCTCCCATGAGGGAGTGCCGTACTGGAACCGACCAGGCCCGGAATCTGGAGCTGGCCTCACCTTGTAGGCGGGCAGCGAGTCGAGCAGGTCGGGCTCGACCCACATGATTCCGGCGTGTGGTCCGTACCACTTGTATGAGGAGGTCGTGAACACGTCGCATCCGATTGATTCCACATCGATTCTGCGATGCGGAGTCAGGTGGACACCATCCACAACCACCCGGGCACCGGCAGCGTGTGCGGCCCTGGTGATCTCGGTCGTGTCAGGGATGGCGCCGATGGCGTTTGAGGCTCCGGTTACCGCAACCCATCTGGTGGCAGGCCCCATCAGATCGACCACGGCATCGGTGTGCAGGCGGCCGCTGTCCGGATCGAGGCCAGCCATGCGAACGGTGGCGCCGGTGTCACGGGCAGCGAGCAGCCAGGGGGCCAGGTTCGAGTCGTGGTCCAGTTCGGTGCAGATGATCTCGTCGCCGGGGCCCAGGTCGGCGGCGACTGCCCGAGTGAGGGCCATCATGTTGGCGGTTGTGCTGGGGCCGAAGACCATCCCGGACGGGTCCGCACCCAGAAGTTCGCCCACCGTGGCGCTCACCCTTTCGGTCAGGGCGTCACATTCCCGGGCTGCGGGGAACGCACCGTGGCTATTGGCGTTGTTTCCGCTGCGCTGCCAGTCGGCAACCGCTTCGATCGAGGCGTCCACGGCCTGGGTACCGGCCGGGCCGTCAAAACGGCTCCAGCCATCGGATAATCCGGGAAATCGTCGCCTGATGTCGGTTAGGCCTGTCATCCTCGGGCACGCTAATAGAGCTACAACGTCCACGGTGGACAGGAGGGTTGGGACTTGGAGTCCAAGGAGGTCGAGACTGCACGACGGATCGCCGACACGATCCATGCTGGTTTCGTCGACTACGTCGCCGGGTTCAACCTCATCTCGCGCCGCGCCAGGAGCCACTTCGAGAGGCGCGAGTGGTCGCTGCAGGAGGCTGATGCCGCCGAGAGGCTGAACCTGCACAATGAACGGGTCCTAGAGACAGTTGCCCTCGTGAAGGATCTGCTCGGCATCATGCCCGACCGGCGTGGCGAGTGGCGCCTTGCCCGCGGGCACTTCAAGCACCGCATCGCCGAGAGGGCCGACATGGTTCTCGCTGAGACGTACTTCAACTCGGTCACCCGGCGTGTGTTCACGACCATCGGTGTGGACAACGACGTCGAGTTGAGATGGTTCGGTGCCACAAGCGTGCCCCGTGGCGAGGCCACTGCCGAGATGTTCACCTCCCTCAGCCGCACACGCGACTCGGCAGCCCTGATCACCTCGATCCTCGACTCATACCAGTTCGACGCACCATGGGCCGATCTGGAGGGGGACGCTCGCAGGGTCGCAGCCCGGCTGGACTCGTTCCTCCTCGAAACCTGGGACGGTCTCGAGGTCGACTGCGTCGACATGCTCAGACCGGTGTTCTTCAGGAACAAGGGTGCCTACCTGATCGGGCGCTTGAGACAGCTGAACCGGATCGCCCCGATCGTGCTGCCGATCATCCACGGTGAGGACGGTCTGAGGGTCGACAGCCTCCTCCTGACCGAGTTGCAGGTCAGCCGTCTGTTCAGCTTCACCAGGTCCTACTTCTTCGTGGAATGGCCGAACCCTGCCGAACTCGTCGGGTTCCTCAAGTCGCTTCTTCCGATGAAGTCCCTGGCGGAGTTGCACACCGCCATCGGCTTCCCCCAGCACGGCAAGACCAGCCTCTACCGGTCCCTCTACCGACACCTCGAGAACTCAAACGACAAGTTCGTACTCGCCCGAGGGACCCCGGGAATGGTCATGTCGGTATTCACGCTGGTGTCTTTCAACGTGGTCTTCAAGATCATCAAGGACCACTTCGACCCGCCTAAGAACACCACAAGAGATGCGGTCATGCGCCGCTACAAACTCGTCTACAACCACGACCGGGTAGGCCGCATGGTCGACGCCCAGGAGTTCGAGAACCTCTCCTTTGACCGCGACAGATTTGACCCGGCCCTACTTGAACAACTTCTCGACGAGGCGAGCGGATCGGTTCATGTAAAGGGCGACCAGGTGGTGATCAGACACGTCTACACAGAGCGGCAGGTCTACCCGCTGAACCTCTACCTGCGTGAAATGTCGGCCGACAAGGCCGAGGCTGCTGCCCTCGACTGGGGAGCCGCCATCAAGGACCTGGCTGTCGCAAACGTCTTCCCCGGCGACCTGTTCACCAAGAACTTCGGCGTGACCCGCCACGGCAGCGTCGTGTTCTACGACTATGACGAGTTGTCGCTCCTCGAGGAGTGCAGGTTCCGTGTGATCCCCGAATCCGACGACCATGAACTGGAAATGTCATCACAGGTCTGGTTTGCAGTCGAGCCCGGCGACGTCTTCCCGGAGCAGTTCCCTACCTTCATGAGGTTTCCCAGAGACGTTCCCGACTCGATCTGGGACCGGTTCTGTGAGGTGCACGGCGATCTGTTCACTGCCGACTACTGGACAGGTGTACAGGAGCAGTTGGCCCTTGGTGACCTGCCCGACTTCTACCCGTATCCGCAGCGTCTCCGATTTCGTCGCCGGTCGACCGAGGCCGCAGAGTAGGGTCGCCGCCGTGTCCAGACCGGTTGAGATCGCACCATCTGTCCTGCCTGCCGACTATTCAAAGTTGGGTGCAGAGTGCGTTGCTCTCCAGGATGCCGGCGTCGACCGCATCCAGTGGGACGTCATGGACGGCGTGTTCGTACCCAACCTCACGTTCGGACCCGACGTGATCGCCTCGATCCGACCCCATGTCGATGTGACGTTCGAAGCCCACCTGATGGTCGTTGAGCCAGACCACCTTCTCCACCGATATGTCGAGGCAGGTTGCGACATCGTGATCGTGCACGCTGAGGCCTGCACCCATCTCCACCGCACGCTGGCCCACATTGCCGAACTTGGCGCCACCCCGGGTGTGGCCCTCAACCCCCATACCCCAGCCAACGTGATCAGCCACGTCCGTGACCTGCTCGGCATGGTGCTCGTGATGACCGTCAACCCAGGCTTCGGCGGGCAGGCCTATATCGACACCATGGAGCCCAAGGTCGCCGAGGTGGCCTCCCTGCTGGAGGGCTTTGACTGCGACATCGAGGTCGACGGCGGCATCGGACCAGACACCGTCGCTGGAGCAGCCGCCGCCGGGGCAAACGTGCTGGTATCGGGCAGTGCCCTCTACCGTGACCCCGCTGGCCTTGAACACGCTGTCACCGACCTGAGGCAACGGGCCGAGGCCGCAAGGGCCTGACCGGGGCCGTAACCCAACACCGGTAGAGCCACCGGGCGATCGCACCGCGCCGCTACCCTGCCCCCTCATGGACACACCCCAGCACCCGGTCTCCGAGGCCGACGGCCCCGACCTTGCACGCTTTGACGTCTTCAACCGTCTCCTCAAGGACCGCATCGTCTTCCTCGGCACCGATGTCAACGACGACGTTGCCAACTTCCTGATCGCCCAGATGTTGTTTCTCGAGGCCCAGGATCCCGACAAGCCAATCTGGCTCTACATCAACTCACCAGGTGGGTCGGTTACCGCCGGTATGGCCATCTACGACACCATGCAGTTCGTGGGCCCTGAGGTCGGAACTATCTGCATGGGTCTCGGTGCCTCGATGGGCCAGTTCCTCCTCTGTGCCGGCGCCCCCGGGAAGCGCTACGCACTACCCCATGCGCGCATCATGATGCATCAGCCCCTTGGTGGCGTTCGTGGCGATGCCTCCGACATCGCAATCCAGGCTGAGCAGATGGCCGCCACCAAGAAGCTTCTGCAGGAACGCATTGCCCAGCACACGGGCCAGAGCGTCGAGACCGTCGAGTCCGACAGCGACCGTGACCGCTGGTTCACTGCCGAGGAGGCATGTGAATACGGCATCATCGACCAGGTGATTGCCCGGCGTGGAGAGATGCGCTGAGCGTCACAACCCCCACCTCACTCCACGCCCCCGACACATATAGGGGCTCGGAGCCGGGGTGCGACGTAGGCTGGGTTCCTGCGGACGTGGCGGAACTGGTAGACGCACCGGCTTTAGGTGCCGGCGCCGAGAGGCGTGGGGGTTCGAGTCCCTCCGTCCGCACGTGAACGAGGTCGACCCCACCCTGCGTGCGCTGATCGATGCCGCCCCCGTTGGCATGGCGCTTCTCGACGCCGACGGCCAGCCCCGGTACGCCAACCACAGGTGGGTGGCGATGACGGGTTTCTCCCCTGAGAGCCAGGGCACCTCAGAGTGGACCGAATGCGTTGATCTCGATGGCCGCGACAACTTTGTGACCGACCTGGCGCTGTCCCTCTCAGACGGGACCGCTCTTCGTGGCCGTCTCAGGCTCAGTACCCGTGCCGGCATCATTCGATGGGTGGACCTCACGACGACTCCGATTGCCAGCGGAGAACCCGACTCAGGCGGAGCGCTGATGGGCATCTCCGACATAACCGATGAGGTGGACGAGGCCCGCCGTGCCCACGAGCTGACAAGGGTTCTTGAAGCCAGCCCCGACCTGGTGGCGATCCTTGACCCGCTGGGCCGAAGCCTCGTGTGGGCAAACGATGCGATGCGCCGCCACCTGGGCGGTGGCGACGTGTCTGGAAAGGTCCTGCTGGACCACCTTGACGGCTGGTCGCAGGCCCGTCTGGCTGCCACCGCACTCCCCGAGGTTCGCACCTCGGGAACCTGGAGCGGCGAGCTGCGTCTTGCCCGCCGGACCGGCGGCACGGTACCGATGTCGGCCCTGCTCGTATCCCACCGTGACCCTGACGGAGCGATTGACGCGATCTCGATGGTCGGAAGGGACCTGACAGACCTGCATGCCGCCCAGCAGCGCGTCGAGGCTTCCGAAATCCGCCTGGCTGCCCTGGTGGAGCATGCCTCCGATCTAGTGCTTGTCGTCAGCGAGTCTGGCGACATCGTCTATGCCAGCCCGGCCGTTGCCCATGTGCTGGGCCGTGAGGCGGTCGAGTTGGAGGGTGTGCCGGTCGTCGACCTGGTGCATCCCGAGGACCACGACGGCCTGGCTGAGCGGACCGCTGAGGTCCTTGCGACACCGGGCATGTCACCGGCCTTTGAGGCCCGGGTTGCCCATGCCGGCGGCGGCTGGCGCTACATGGAGATCGTCGCAACCAACCTTCTGGGCAATCCAGCAGTTGACGGAATCGTAGTGAACGCCCGAGATGTGACCGAAAGGGTCGAGGTCGCTGCCGAACTGGAGGAACGCGCCTTCCACGACGAGTTGACCGGGCTGCCCAACCGCGCCTTCCTCCTAGACCGCCTCGCCGATGCCCTTCACAGGGCTGCACGCCATGACCGCATGGTCGGCGTGTTGTTCCTCGACCTTGACCGGTTCAAGGTCGTCAACGACTCCCTCGGCCACGGGTCAGGCGATGACCTGCTCCGTGAGGCGGCCCACCGGCTCTCCCAGACGGTTCGTCCCGGTGACACCGTTGCCAGGCTTGGTGGTGACGAGTTCGTTGTTCTCATCGGCGACATGTTGCGCACCACCGACGCCCTTGTTGCAGCTGAGCGGGTGCGGGCGTCCCTGTCCCGTCCTATGCAACTCGGCAGCGAGTCGACAGTGGTTACCACGAGCATCGGTGTGGCTATCGGGTATGGGCAGGAGGCGCCGGCCGACCTGCTCCGCGATGCCGACACGGCCATGTACCGCGCAAAGGACCAGGGACGCGACCGGGCCGAGCTCTTCGACGACCACCTGCGTGCCCAGGCAGTCAGACGACACTCCGTCGAACAGGAGTTGCGCCTCGCTCTCGACGAGGGTCGCATCGAGGTTCACTTCCAGCCGGTGGTCCGAATCTCTGACGGTGCCGTCACCGGTGCCGAGGCACTCGCCAGGATCCGTGGGGCCGGAGGCGAGTTGCTCATGCCTGATCAGTTCATCGACATCGCCGAGGACAGCGGTCTCATCGCACAGTTGGGTGGGCGTGTCGTTGCCATTGCCCTGGAGCGGCTGTCGTCGTGGGGCAAGCGGGGTGGAGAGGACCTGAGCATCGCCGTGAACGTCTCGGCACGCCAGTTGGCGGATTCGGCCTTTCCCGAACTGGTCAGTGCGGCAATTGAGGCAAACGGCGTCTCGCCGGAGCAGGTGGCACTTGAGTTCACCGAGTCGGCCCTGATCGCCGCCAACCCTGTGACCGAGAAGGTCCTCGGCGACCTCACGGCGCTTGGGGTCCGGATCGGCCTTGACGACTTTGGAACGGGGTTCTCGTCGCTGGCCTACCTGAAGCGTTTCCCGATCGACTTCGTGAAGATCGACAGGTCGTTCGTGGCGGGTCTCGGATCCGACGACGATGACACGGCCATCGTGACGGGAACGGTGGCGTTGGCCCAGGGACTCGGGTTACAGGTTGTCGCCGAGGGGGTCGAGACCCGGTCCCAGCTGGAGTACCTGCAGAGGCTCCGCTGTGACCTGGCACAGGGCTTTCACTTCTCTGAGCCGGTCACCGACGCCGAGTTCGACCGGTTCCTCGGAAACTCCCGGGAGCAGACACCAATCTCGCTCAACTAGCCGGGTTCCGATACCCGTTGGGTGTCGAGCATCTCAACCAGCGCCCGGAGTGCCCGTCCACGGTGGGAGAACCTGTGCTTGTCGTCTCCCATCTCAGCGAACGTGGCACCGTCACCCTCGACCGGGGTGAACACCGGGTCGTATCCGAAGCCCCCTTCACCTGACGGGGTCTCGGCAATCCGGCCCTCTACTGTTCCGGTGGCAACGAGTTCTCTGCCGTCCGGGTAGCGAACCATCGCAACAGTTCTGAACCGTGCGGTCCGCATTGCGGGAACTACCCCGGACAGGTCGGCCATCAACTTCGCCAGGTTGTCGGCGTAGTCGGCACCTTCGCCGGCGAAACGGGCTGACCGGATACCGGGTTCACCGCCAAGAGCATCGACGAAGAGGCCCGTGTCGTCCGCAACGGCTGCCAGACCGGTGGCACTGCACACGGCCACGGCCTTGAGCCGTGCGTTCTCCTCGAGTGTGTCGCCGTCCTCGACAACGTCAGGAAGACCCACGGGACGCGGAAGAACCTCGGCAATACCCTCAAGCAACAACTCCATTTCGGCGACCTTGTCAGGGTTGGCGCTTGCCAGCACCAGGCGGGGTCGCTCCACTGGATACCTCAGGTTGATCGTTGCGCCGGTGGTTCAGCTAGCACTTCGCGCTGCATCTCCACGATCCTGGCGATGCCTCCGGCGGCAAGGTCGACAAGTGAGTCCAACTGGGACCTGTCGAAGGACTCTCCCTCGGCCGTTCCCTGAACCTCGACGAAGTTACCCGAACCGGTCATGACGACGTTGAAGTCCACCTCGGCGGTGGAATCCTCGATGTAGGGCAGGTCCAGGCGGGCCTCGCCTTCGATGATGCCTACCGAGATGGCCGCAAGTTCATCGGTGAGGGGGTGCTGTTCGATTTCTCCGGCGGAGACCAGACGGGTGAGGGCGTCGTGGAGGGCCAGATAGCCGCCACAGATCGAGGCGGTACGCGTGCCGCCATCGGCCTGGAGGACATCGCAGTCGACGGTTACCTCGCGTTCTCCGAGAATGTCCAGGTCTGCAACCGCCCTCAGCGACCTGCCGATGAGGCGTTGGATCTCCTGGTCGCGGCCTGACACCCGCCGCCTGATCCGCTCGTTGCTGGAGCCCGGAAGCATCGAGTACTCAGCGGTGACCCATCCCCGGCCCGTGTTCTTGAGCCAGCGCGGAACGCCGTCGCCGATCGATGCCGTGCAGAGAACCCGGGTGCGTCCGAATGTGACCAGGCATGCACCATCTGCCATTTCCGTGAAGTCGCGTTCAAAGCTGAGTGGGCGCAGTTCGTCGTTGACGCGTCCGTCTGGTCGCACAGGGCCTCCTGTCTAGCCATCCGACGGGCGGATGGCGTTCTTGTCGAGGCCTCAGCCTAGAAGTAGATGGTGGACTCGGTGTCGGCCGTGACCTGTGCGATGTCGCCGGTCCATGCACCGGTCGACAGGTACTTCCAACCGGCGTCGCTGACGAGGAACACGATTACCGCCTCGCCGCCCTCGGAGGCAACCCTCTCGGCCACCCTGAGGGATCCGGCGAGGGCCGCACCAGCCGAGAGCCCTGCGAAGATCCCGCACCTGTCGGCGAGACGACGGGCGCACTCGATGGACTCCCTCGGCCTGACGATTCGCTTTCCGTCGAGCAGGTCGTTTCCTCCCCACTTCTCAAATACCGGGGGGATGAAGCCGTCCTCGAGGCTGCGCAGCCCCTGGACCTGCTCGCCGGCGGGCGGCTCGACGGCCAGCACCTGGACCTCGGGCCGGTTTTCCTTCAGGTAACTGCCGATACCCATGAGCGTGCCGCCGGTTCCAAGGCCGGCCACGAAGTGGGTGATGTCGGGGACGTCGCGGAGGATCTCGGGGCCGGTCATCTCGTAGTGGGCACGGGGGTTGGCCTCGTTCCCGTACTGGTAGAGGAACACCCAGTCGGGATTCTGGTCGGCGAGTTCCTGGGCCATGCGCACGGCACCGTTGGAACCCTCGTCGCCGGGCGAGGAGATGATCTCGGCACCAAAGACCTCGAGCATCGAGCGACGCTCGGGTGACACGTTTTCGGGTAGGACGATCTTGATCAGGTAGCCGCGTATTCGGGCGATCATTGCCAGGGCGATGCCCGTGTTGCCCGATGATGGTTCGATGATCGTGCGACCCGGGGTGAGGGTTCCGTCGGCCTCGGCCTCGGCGATCATGGCACGGGCGATGCGGTCCTTTACCGAACCGGCGGGGTTCTGGCCCTCCAACTTGGCGAGCAGTCGGATGTCGGGGCTGGGACTGAGCACGCTCACGTCGACAATCGGTGTGTCGCCGATGAGGTCAATCACCGAGGAATAGACGGCCATTGTTCCAATTCCCTGCTCGTTCTCTGCCTGTCCGATCGTAATCACGACCAGTTCGGTCAGGATTCTAGCCGGGTTCCACCGCCACCGGTACCTCTTTGATCACATCGCCGTTGATACGGAACGCCCGCATGTACGGCTCCGGGTGTTCGAGGGACACGATCAGGAACACCCATACACCGAACTCGTCGAACCGGGCTGCATCGGCAACGTCGGTCGGTGACGGGTAGGCCGCCGTGTGGGTGTGGCTGTGCATCACGCCCAGAATGGACAGCCCGGCAGCGTCGGCAGACCTCTCGGCATCAAGCTGGCCCACGCCGTCGAGCGTGTAGATCTCGGGGCGTCGTTCCGGTGGCGCAACGTTGCCGATCGGGAAGAACATGTCCACGTACATACCCCCGGGTGGTCCGGCGAACAGGCCACAGGACTCGTCGGGATCATGCTCGAGAGCAAGGTCGATCATCGCCCGGTGAACGTCCGGGGTGAGGGTGAGGGTCTCTTGCGACACGCCGGGGAGGCTAACGCCGACGACCGCCCACGGGGTCGCCGGTACGCTCAACCCTGTGAGCGACGCAAGCGACCGTGTGGTCGCCAGCAACCGCCGGGCCCGACGCAACTACGACCTGCTCGACACCTGGGAGGCCGGCCTCGTGCTGAAGGGCAGCGAGGTCAAGTCCCTGCGCGAATCCAAGGTGCAGATCTCAGAGGCGTTCGCCAGGGAGGAAACGGGCGAACTCTGGCTGGTAGGCCTGCACATAGCCCCGTATGCAATGAGTGGCGGCGAGGCAATGGGCCATGACCCCGACCGACCCAAGAAGCTCCTGTTGCACCGTAGGGAGATCCACCGGATCACAGACCGGATGCAACGAGAGGGTCTGACGCTGATCCCACTCTCGCTCTACTTCAGCGGTGGGCGTGCCAAGGTCGAGGTGGCGTTGGCCAAGGGTCGCGACATGCATGACAAGCGCCAGGCCCTTGTTCGCAGGGAAGCCGACCGCGAGGCCGAACGGGCAATGGCCCGCAGGCGACGCCGCTGAACGTTCAGATGCTCAGTCTCCGCAGACGGCTGAGATCGCCTCGCCAACGACCTTCACCGTCGTCTCCATCTCGGCTGTTGTGATCGTGAAGGGCGGCCCGACCAGGAGCGCGTCTGGTGCATTGCCATCACCAGCCGGATAGACCCACACTCCACGCCTCAACGCCTCGCTGACCACCTGTCCGGCCATTCCGGTTGTCGGGCTGTAGGGCCGGCCCAACTCCTTGTCCTCGACGAGTTCGATGCCGATCATCAGGCCGAGGCCGCGAACGTCGCTGACATGGGGGTGTTCGCCGAGGGGACTCAACAGGGCCAGGAACTCAGCTCCCTTCGTGGCGCTCGCCGAAACCAGATCCTCGTCTTCGAGAATCTTCAGGGTGGCCACACCAGCGGCACATGCGGCCGAGTGGGCTGAGAAGGTGAAGAACATCATTCCCGAGCCGGCTTCGGCTATCGGGGCCACCACCTTCTCAGAGGCGAACACGCCCCCGAGGGGTGCGTAGCCACCGGAGAGGCCCTTGCCGCCAACCATGATGTCGGGTACAACTCCCCAGTGGTCGATGCCGAACGTCCTGCCGGTGCGACCGAACCCTGTCATTACCTCGTCGGCAATGAGCAGGATTCCATGGGCGTCACAGATTTCCCTTACATCGGTCCACCAGTCATCGGGCGGCAGCACGGCACCTGCGGCGGCTCCGATCACCGGTTCGGCGATCACCGCTGCGATCGTGTCCGGGTCTTCTGACTCGATGACCTTCTCGAGGCCCTCAGCATCAGCCACCGGCATCTTGGGGAAGTCGGTAAGGATGTGGTCGAATCCGCTCCGCCGTGAGCGATGCCCCCCGACTGCCAGCGTTGTCATGGTCGTTCCGTGGTAGGAGGTCTCCCGCCCGATGACCTTCCAGCGCTCCGGCCGTCCGGCCGACGTGTGGTGGCTGATCGCCAGACGGATCGCCGAGTCGACAGACTCCGATCCGCCGCTCACGAGGGCCACCTGACTGAGTTCGGGAGGCAGCCACCGCTCCCTGAGAGTCTCGACGAGAGCGATCCGCTCCTCTGTCACCCAGGGGGGAATCACGTAGGAGACCCGCTGGGTGGCGTGTGCCACGGCTGCGGCCACCTCAGCCCGACCATGGCCGATGTTGACCGCAACGGCACCGCCACCGGCGTCGATCACCTCACGACCGCCATCAAAGTAGAGCGTGCAACCCTCGGCCTTCTCCACGACCGGCGGCACCCCACCAGACGGTATGAACTGGAACGATGCTGCCCGCTGGTCTTCCATCGGCAGATTCTTACCTGTTATGGCCATGTTCCACCTACTCCGACTGCTGCCTGTCACACCTCACCGGTAGCCTTGAGGCGCAGAACCTTGACAACTGAGTATTCAGACTGCACGTTGCGGCAGCCTTTCGGGCTGTCGTACACACCACGGGGCTGATCGGTTTCGACGCCGATGGCAGTGGGCGTGTCGTGCGACCGGAGTTGCCCAGACTCCCTAAACGGGGCAACCAAAGAGACGCCAACACGGACGATCTCGCTCTCGCTGCCTGACCTAGTCAGGTAGTTGAGAGTCACTGCGACCGGCAACGGCACGCGGGGTCGGTCCACCGCAACCCGGCAACAGAAGCGGTGGAGACAGCTGGGACAGACCGCTGACGGCGTGAAAGACCGCTGACCCGGGGGAAAGACCCCGCGGCTGGGCCCTAGCGGCCCACCCGACCCGGCGGTGTGGCTGCCGTAAGCCGCAATCTCGGGAATGGTCGTATCGCGCTCGGTCACACATTGACGGACGGGGGTTCGATTCCCCCCAGCTCCACAAGGGCGTGTTCGCAGTTCTTGCGTGCACGTGTTCGCAGTATTGGAGAGGCAGCGCTTTTGGCGCTGCCTTTTCAGGTTTTCGGTGGGTACATGACCCCTGGCGGACTCGAGGCGCCGTATTTAGGGGCTCGAGCTTCGCTGCCTGACGTGAGTTGCCGGTATGGGGCGCGTCGATACCTCCCCGGTAGGGGCGGCGGGAATCGACGGGGTCCGGTCGACTTAGGGGTCGGAGCTGGTGTCTGCCGGCGTGGTCGGGGGTTTTAAGACTTACCCGGCAGGGGTTCCGGAGGTCGGTCCGAGGTAGATCTCGCCGTCCAGGTCGCCGAGTTGGTGGGTGTCTGCTACGAGGCCGGTCGACACGGCTGTGACGTCGTTCGACAGGGAGATGGTCTGTGATGTCCCGGACCGGTTGTATACGGCGTAACCGTTGGTGAACTCCCGGATGAACAGGCCTTCGACGCCGTCTAGGAGTTGGCGTTTGTCACCCACTGGCTGTCCCAGGTCGGCGTCCCAGAAGTCGTACCAGTTGTGTGCGTGGGAGGAGATGGGGTTGCCGGCGAAGAGTACGTGTCCGTCGGAGTGGGTCAGGGTGAGGGTGGTGATCAGGCGCATCCACTGCTTGTTCTCGGCGGAGTCACGTTCGGCGATCAGAGCGTCATCGTCGTCCTCTCCGTAGTCGTGGACGACCCTCCAGCCCTCGAGGCAGTTGATGCGAGGCTCTTTCAGGTTCTCTGATCCCCAGTAGAGGGATTCCTCGATGGTCTCCAGTTCTGAGACCGTGTAGCCGCCGAACCGGTCGGCCTTGACCGCTTCCATGTACATGCCGTTCATGTAGGGGGCTGAGCGGGGAGCAGTTAGTTGGTTGGTGTTGCCGAGGATCAGGAAGTCGTCGCTGACCAGCTCGCGGATTCGTCGAAGGATCGCCAGTCGTGCCTCAATTTCCTCCTCGGCAGTCATGTAGAAGGTGGACCAGTCAATGTAGGACGCGGCTGTCCGGTTGTGCTCGGCCCACCAGTCCAGGAAGACCCCGTCGACCACTCCGGTTTGTTCAAGTGCGAGTGCCTTCTGGGCTACCAGTTCGATCAGGTCGGGATTCCGGAAGTCGAGGAGTGCTGTATCGATTTCCTCAAGCTCGATGACGCCGTCAAGGTTGTTGTCGTTGCCGAAGGCCGGGACCGGTTCGCCTACAGCGTCTCGTATCCAAAACGGCGAGTCGGGCGGGAAGTGACCGAACGACCGCAGGCTCACAAAACCGCTCTCGTCGTCCACGTATTTTCCTTCCCGGTAGAGGACCGACACGAGGAACTTGAAGTCGGGGTTCAGTTGCAGCAGCGAAGCCTTCCTCTCCTCTGCTGCGTCGGGGTTGCCCCAGATGTCCATGAGGGTCGTCGACAGGCCCTGATGTGGCTGGTCCCCCGAGACCCTCCAGGCCAGCCCTAAGTCCCAGAGACCCGACCACATCAGGTCGTGGCTGGCGAATTGTTCCAACTCGGACAAGTCCGGCCGGTTCTGAATTCCGGCCCAGGCCTGACAAACCCGCGGGAACCCAGACGGCTTAGGCGCAGGCCACTCGAAGATGACGTCGTCGCTGTAGGCGTAACCATCAGAGAAATAGATAGCTACGTTGAGCCTGTAGCTGGTGTCTTCGAGCAACGGGACTTCTTGTAGTACCCCCGAGGTGGCGTCCCAGTCGAACACCTGTGAAATGGGAACATCGGGGGGGTTCAGGACTGGCCAGACGAGGACCTTGTAGAACATTCCGTTTGAGGCTTCGGGGGGTGGGATCCAGTCGACAACGATGTTCTGGCCGGACCGGCTCCATTCGACGCCAGTTGGGTAGGAGATCACTTCGGAGTCGTATGGGACCGACTGTTTGTAGACCAGTTCACTGCCCCGCCAGTAACTGAACGTGTAATCCCCCGGTTCCGGAAGGCTTCCACTCTTTGGTCCGTAGCGAACCCACCGACGGGTTACCTCTCCTGAGAAATCGTTGATGTTGAAATCCTTTTCGAGTTCGATCTTCTCTCCGGTCGGAGTCGTGACCGCCACAGAAGTCAGGTCGGAAAGAAAGCACTCCATTCCGGACCCCGAACCCTCATTGCAGTTGACCTTGTATTCCCAACTCTGAACTCCCGGGCCGTGTTGTGACCAAACCTCAGGCCAGATCTGATGGGTGCGGTCGCCGTGCCCACGATCCGGGAGGACTGCCTGATCGGTCGTGGTCGGTGCCTCAGTCGTGGTTGGCGCATACTCGCTGTAGAGGACACGGTCCAGGAACTCGTAGGTGGCGGCCTCGACCGTGCGCCCGTCAGCGATGGTTGCCGTATGGGGGGCAAAGGTGTGGGCTACTCCGTCTAGGGGGTGGAACTCGTAGGCGATGCCTGCCTCCTGGGCCCCCTCGATAATGCTGAGGGCACCTTCGAATCTGGTTTCCCCGGTGTCTTCGGTGCCGTGGGCCACGAAGACGGCGGCCTCACCGGGATCGATTGAAGAACCAGCGCCGCATGTGTCAATCAGCCGGCCGCCGTAATCGACGACAGCGGCGATAGGCGGGCGGGTGATACCGAACTTGTCGGTGCAATAGGCGGCGTTGAGGGCGGTGAAGGCTCCTGCGGAGAACCCCGCTAGGACGATCCGGTCTGTGTCGATGACCAACTCGTCGGCACGACCCACCAGGTAGTCGACCGCTGTGAGGGTGTCTTCTACCGCGGCGACCACTGACCGGTATCGTGCCGGACTTTCAGCCCCGCCGATCGCCTCGTAGAACCCCTGGAACCTCGGGCCAGGTAGCGGATCATCACCGGCGAGGCGGTAGTCGATGGAAGCCGCCACCCAGCCTCTTGCCGCCGGGCCCCACTGGGGGTTTCGGCTGCCTTCGGTGAAACCGCCGCCGTGGATGTCCACCCACAGTGGCCGTGGGCCATCAGTTCCGGTATCGGGAACGGCCAGGTCCAACAGGAGATCCACCTGGCCGCCATCAAGGGTCCCCCCGGTGCCGTAAACGACAGCCTCTTCGATGTTCACCTCGTAGCGCTCTTCCAGCGACGGTTTGAACACAGACTCTGGGAGGGGAGTGGTGGCCGGCAGTTGCTGTTCTAGAGGTGCTGCGGTGGTGGTCGGCGATTGTTGTTCTAAAGGTGTTGTGGTGGTGGCTTCGCAGTCGAACGGGTAGGCCAGCACACCGGGTTGGAACACGGCGTCGGGTTCGAAGCACTGCCAGTAGAAGAACACAGAGGGTTGCACCCAGTGCAGGTAGGGGTCGCCGGCGGTGGTTAGGGGGTTCTGGTCTAGCGAGCGGACCTTGAACTTGAAGCCCGAATGCGGGTTGTTTCCAACTTGGCCGGAGTAGCCGATGACACCGCCCCTGTCGATGATGGATCCGAGTAACGGTTGGCAGGACTCGGGATCTCTCAGTGATACTTCTGTCGAGTTGTACTCGTAGTAGATCCGACCCGACTCGGCACCCCCGCCGTCCCATCTCTCCTGGATCCCACAGGCATCATTGTCAAGGTGCGCCTGGAGAAGCGGGGTTGTATAGAGGTGGTAGACACACATCACCAGCCCCGGCCAGTCGTCGCTGACCGACTCGAAACAGAGCGCGAGATCGTCATAGGGCGCCTGATAGGAGTCTTCGGGGGTGTCTTGTCGGTACTCGGCGCTGCGGTTCTTGAACCCGACGAACCTCAAATCGAGGGGTGCGAGGATCGGTGTCTCCTTCGGCATCTTGATGTTCAGGCTGTGTTTGGTCTCATAGGCCGGCCACGAGGGCTCGCCACCATCTGTTGGGCCAAGGGTCACCATGGCCGGATTGGCCTGGGTGCCGAAGCTGATGCTGCCGTTTTGGGTTCGGAGCAGATCGTGCATGCTGTTGATGCCAGCCATGTCTGCCGGCGGGCCTGTGACAGCAGAGGCGGTGCCAGCAGGGACCCCCCCAGGCCCGGTCATAGCCGCCGGAATAGTGAGCGAAACCACAGGCGAATCAGCCACAGTGGTGGTCGGTGTTTCGGTGGTGGTCGGTGTTTCGGTGGTGGTCGGTGCCGCCAAGGATCCAGGTGACAGGGTCGGGTCAGTCGCAACTCCCCCACATGCTGTCAGAACACTGACTGCACACACGACACTTAGAAAGAGCCTGATACGTCCAGTCTGATCCACGAGTTAGTCGCCATCTAGAGGAATAGGTCCCGAGTTCAAATCTCGGCAGCCCGACAAACAATGTGCAGGTCAGGTGGTGTTTCTTGAATGCACCGTCTGGCCTGTTGTCGCACTGGGGGCCTGAAGGATTCGGCTAGGCGGCCTTTCCAAGGCCCCATCCGACCCCCCATCGTCAACTTGAGGCTGTCTGAGGAAGAGGAGGAAGGCGACATTTGCCAGGCACTATTGACCCGGCAGGTAGCCCCAGTCGGCGAGGGCCTAAACAACTACACGAAGCCTCACCCAACAAACCTGACACACCCCCCTGACAAACACACGGGACCAAAGCCCTCGCTCCCACCCCTCCCTGAGGTGGGGTGGGAGCGACATCGGAGCCCCTAGGTGCCTACCAGTGCTGACAACTGCGCCGTTCAACTCTCAGAGGTGGAGTTCCCATTCGCCTCCACAATCCCCCCTGGGCATCGACCGTCGCCGGGCACAGCACCGCAACTCGGAGTAGTTGTGAAGGCTCCGCCACTTATCGGGTGAAGCCTTCCCTCAGCGCCTCACCAGACCCCAGTCGGTGTACGGAACAGGAACAACTGCGAACACCCCACAAGGGCGTGTTCGCAGTTCTTGCGTGCACGT
>Ga0207989_1000548_pt1 | contig 20722 bp, 19 predicted proteins | sample ETNtaG_7_FD_185777 | JGI IMG/M metagenome (GOLD analysis project Ga0207989, IMG submission 185777) | Marine microbial and viral communities from oxygen minimum zone, Eastern Pacific Ocean - ETNP201406SV65 (SPAdes) (version 2) | ecosystem: Environmental > Aquatic > Marine > Oceanic ... | reverse complement strand
TAGCGCCTATAAAAGCTGCAATAACCGCCATAGAAAAACACACCATAATGACCTGATTCACTCCAATTAAAATGTCTCTTCTTGCAGTTGGAATTAATACTTTGAGCATAAGTTGCCAATTATTACATCCACTCATTTTACCAGCTTCAATAACTTCAGGAGATACTCCTCTAAGTCCTAACAAAGTTAATAGGATCATTGGTGGAATAGCAACAATCATTGTTATAATAACTGCAGCATGATCACCAATGCCAAACAGAACCATTGCGGGAACTAAAACTGCATATTGTGGCATGGTCTGCATAACTAAAAGTATTGGATGTAAGGCTTTCTCAACACGTTTGCTTTTGTAAGCCATAATGCCTAAGCTCAAACCAAAAATAAAAGAAAGTGGTGCTGCAACCAATATAAAAGAAAGTGTTTGCATCGAAGGTTTCCATTGACCAAATACAGAAATATAAATCATGACTAAACCAGCGAATATAGCCAAACCCTTACCACTCAGTTTGTAACATAATATTACTGCACCCGCTGCAACGATCGTCCAAGGTAAACCTGGCAGTTCTGCCCATGGATTTTTATCTATCCAATCCCAACTGGTAAATGCGACAACTGTCTTAACACCGCCTAATAAAATTTCTCTAATTAATTCAATGAGAAATGTCATAGATGCAGTTATATCTCTTGTTATTTGTAGTACTAAAGGTCGAGTTCTGTAATCTTGAAGATCTTCATTCCAAAATTCCATTGGCATCCAATCATTCAATAAGAAAAACAAAGAGTCATTTACCCAAATAGGTAACCATCCAAGTAAAGGAGGTAATCTCCACAAGGTATCAAATGCAAAATACCTTACTTCTGTGCCAAATAGTGTGTAAGTACTTTGGTTTGGGTCTTTAATGAATTCAGCTTGACCTCTTATAAATTTGTAGGTTTCAGGAACATCAATTGCAAAGCATAAGGCAAAAAATACAACTAACAAAAATAACCATTGAAATAATTTTGGATATTTTTTTAATAATTCCATATTTTAATCGTTATTTTTTCTCCCCTCCAAAAACAGTATGAATTATTTTTGAAGGATGAACGGTACCAACAATTTTATTATTTTCGTCAATTACGCCTACAGATTTTTCTTGAGTTAAAATTTTTTCAGCTACGTTTTCAATTATTTCGTTTTTTAAAACTGTTAAATCACTTAAATTTTCGTTATTTGGTTTTTCCATTACATCTTCTATTTTTAAAACTTTTTCTCTAGGTACTTCTTCAGTAAATTTTCTTACATATTCTGTTGCTGGATTTAATACAATTTTGGCTGGAGTATCTAGTTGTTCAATTATTCCATCCTTCATAATTGCTATACGGTCAGCAAGCTTTAACGCTTCATCAAAATCATGTGTAATAAACATAATTGATTTTTGTAATTTAGCTTGAAGTCTTAAAAATTCATCTTGCATTTCTTTTCTAATCAATGGATCTAGTGCAGAAAAAGGTTCGTCTAAAAACCAAATATCAGGTTCAACAGCTAATGATCGAGCGATACCTACCCTTTGCTGCTGTCCACCAGATAATTCTCTTGGAAAATAGTTTTCTCTTCCCTCAAGACCAACAAGTTTAACCATATCCATAGCCTTTGAAATGCTGTCTTTAGTTTTAATTCCTTTTATCTGTAAAGGAAAAGCAATGTTTTCTAAAACTGTTTTATGAGGAAGGAGAGCAAAGCTTTGAAAAACCATTCCCATTTTATTTCTTCTAAGTTCAATTAATTCTTTGTTTTTTAATGAGAGTAAATCTTGGCCTTCTATATAAATTTTTCCATCTGTGGCGTCTGTTAATCTAGAAATGCATCTTAATAATGTGGATTTTCCTGAACCAGACAATCCCATTACAACTAACATTTCTCCTTTTGAAACCTCAAAAGAAGCATTATTTACACCTACTATACATCCGTTTTCTTGGAATGTTTTTGCGTCCACATTTCCATTTGCTTCTTGGAGCATTTTTTTAGCATTTTCTCCAAAAATTTTATATACAGAATCACACTTAATTACCGCATCAGTCATAATCTTTTAACAAGTTATACGAAATAAAAATAAAATATACTCTATATATTATTTATATTTATTGTTTTTGCCTCCTTAAAAATTTTTAATAAAATAAACTCTTGTATCTATTCCGGTATTAAAAAAACTTAAAGCTTCTCCACTAACAGCAATTTTTGGTTTTTCTCTACCCTCAATGCTTTCGCAGGAGTAACAAATTAAAACAAAACCAGCAAAACATTTATTTTTCGCTTTGTCCCATTTAACAAATGTTTCATCAATTTGATTACCGTTGATAGTATATATTTCTTTAGCTTTAAAATTTGTTAAATTAACGCCCATAACAGAACGCTGACTTACAATTTTTGTTGCATTACAAACTGTTTCGTATTGTTTTTCAGACATTCTATGATGATCAGTTCCATCATAAGTTACTAGAATACCTGATGGAAGACTTGAAATCAGTTCATTTAGTTTTTTTGCTTCTGCAATTCTTTCCTCTTCTTTTTTCATTTTTGCAACTAATTCTTCACCTTGACCCCAAAAAATATTTAAAATAGCAAAAGATAAAATTACAATAACTGTTATAGTAACAAGACCACCAAATTGTCTAACTGGTTCGGGTAACTCTCTTAATTTATTTAAATATTTATCTTGTAGCATTATTTTAATTATTCTTGTAATTCACCGTTTTTCCAAATTCCTGTTTTTTCTTTTCCATCAGACCAAGTAAATGTTCCTTCACCATTCATAAAACCATTGGCCCATTCACCTTCATAAGTTGCACCATTTGGAAAGGTTAAAATTCCTTGACCGCTCCATTCACTATTTTTAAATTCACCTTTATAAATATATCCATTGGGCCAAATTTCAGTTCCTTGACCATGTTTTTGTGTACCAACCCAATTTCCTTCATAAGTTGTTTTGTCTGTATAAGTCCATTTACCAAAACCATTTTCACAATTTCCTTCACAACCTGTCTTTCGAGCTGATACTGAAGTCGTAATTAAAAAACTTAAAATTATATAATAGATATATTTTTTCATTGTTACATTTTACACGAAATTATATAAAAAAAAATCCCTCCCGACATAATATCGGGAGAGATTATAATTTATTAGCTTTTATGCTTATTTAGTCCAAGCTTTCCAAACAGACTCGTTATCAGCTAACCATTTTTTACCCGCATCTTCGTGGGTCATTTTGTCAACGTCAACTAAAGCTGCCATTGCACCAATTTGACCTGTAGAGAATGACATAACCTTAAACGTTGCAGCTGCTGCCGGATGAGTTTTTACAAAGTCTGCATTTACAGCTTTTTTCAAATAACCATCTGGTGAACCACATTTTCCATCACCACCATCTTCTGGTCTGCAACCAGCAGTGTATGGAGGGAAGTCTATAAATGTAAAACCAGCACCATCTGTAAAGTTTGGTGTCCAGTTGAATATTATAGTTCCTCTTCCTTCTTTTTTAGCTGCTGCTAATTCTGCCCAAAGTGCATCTGCACTTCCAGCAAATTTAACTGTCCAAAGATCTCCTAACCCTAAAGCATCAATTCTTTGAGGTATTAAATCTCCGTGCCAAGTTTGTGGACCTTCTAACATTCTTCCTTTTCCACCTGAGTCAGGTGTTACAAAGTTCTTAGCACAATCAGCATTTTTCAAAGCATTCCAATCTGGAAGACCTGGGCATTTATCAGCAACCCAGTTTGGATATCCCATATCCTCAAGAGTTCTTGCTTCGTGATCTCCCCAGTCAAGTAAACCACCTTTGTCAAGAGCTGTTGTAAATGATTTACCAAAAGCAGATTCCCAAACTTCGTGCGATATATCTACATCACCAATACGAATAGATTCATAAACTGCTTGTGAGTCAGCTGGTACGTATTCCACATTATTTCCCATACTTTCAAAAATTCCACCAATCACATAAGCCATTACAACTTGACTTGACCAATTGTGTGTTGGAATTCTGATAGGTTTTTTACTATCTGCTGAATTAGCTATTCCCGCAAATGAAACTGCCGAAATAATAACTGCAGATAAAAGAGATATTATTTTTCTCATATTTTCCCCTTTCCTTAATATTAAGTTGATTAATTATGTTCTTTATTATTCATGCAGTCAACTATCTCTTACTCTAGATATGTATATATATTATATATATATAATTGTTATTACTGATATATTGATTAAAAAATATTAATTTTTACCAATATGCAAACCAGTTTTGATATTAAGGAACCTGGGCTAAATGTTTTACCACTTGGAGTTGAACGACATATTGTTAATGGTGGAGGTCTTACAGGTCTACAAATTTTTCCTGAAGACGAAATAGAAATTATTAATAACGAAGGAAATCAAATTTGCGAAATTTCAGTTTTTAATAAAGATGGAAAATCCGAACTAGCCATTTTAAATCTAAAAGAAAATAAAAATTCATCTGAAATAAAAAAAATACTTTTAAAAAAAGATGAGAGTTCTCTGGCAGCAGCTTATCAATTAAAAAAAAGAAATTTAGATATTGATAAATCAAAGTCGGCTATAATTTTTGATAAAGATACAAGTCCTGATGAAAATATAAAATTAAAAGCTAAAGACAAATGTTATTGTATTTTTTCTGCTCCAGGACCAGAAATGATAATTCATGAACAAAATCCAACAACTGATTTAACAATTTTTATTAAAAGAGCAAAAATTACTAAAGATAAAGAGCATTCAATAATCCCTGATCCCATCTTTGATCCTCTCAGTGAAACAAATATTAATCGTAAAACTGCAATTTCATTTCAAGTTAAAGAAGGTGATTACATTCAAGTTATTTCTCCAACAGGAAGACAGTGCTCAGATTTTGTTGCATTTGATACAACAAAATTAGATAAAAAAATTGAAAAGGGTCTTGATTGGCAAACAACTAGAACCTTTATGGGAAATACTTTTCCAGGACCTGGATTATTTTCTAAATTTTATGATACTGATCATGAACCTTTAGTTGAAGTAATTAGAGATACAGTTGGAAGACATGATACATTTAATTTAGCATGCACACCTAAATATTATGAAGATTCTGGTTATTTCGGTCATCCGAACTGTTCTGATAATTTAAATGAAACTTTGGAAAAGTTTGGAGTTCAAAAAAGAAAAGGTTGGCATGCTATAAACTTATTTTTTAATACTTCAGCTGGTGGACTTAATTCGGTATTGTCGGATGAATCTTTTGCTAGACCTGGTGATTACGTAATGTTTAAAGCCCTTAAAGACTTAACTTGCGGAACTACAGCGTGCCCAAGCGATATAGATCCATGTAATTCATGGAATCCTACGGACATTTTTGTTAGAACTTATGATAAAAAAAGAGAATTTAGAAAATCTTTTGCATTTAGAATGAAAACAGACTCTGAAACAAAATTAACTAGAAATACAGGTTTTTATGAAAGAACTTCTAAACTTACAAGAAACTTTGTTGATGCTAGGGGTTTTTGGCTACCAAATGATTATACAAAACATGGAATAATTAATGAACATACTGCTTGTCGTGAAAAAGCTGTTGTTATTGATTTATCATCTTTAAGAAAATTTGAAATACTTGGTCCTGATGCAGAAGAATTAATGAACTACACATTAACAAGAAACGTAAAAAAACTTTCAGTTGGTCAGGTAGTTTATTCATCAATGTGTTATGAAAATGGAACTATGTTTGATGATGGAACGCTTTTAAAACTAAGCGACCAAGGTTTTAGATGGGTTTGTGGAGATGAATATGCTGGACAATGGCTGAAAGAACAAGCTAAGAAAAAAAACTATAAAGTATTAATTAAAGATTCTACTGATCAAATAAATAATATTTCTTTGCAAGGACCGAATAGTAGAAAAATTCTTGAAAAAATTATTTTTACACCTCCAACTCAACCTTCTATTTCTGAATTGCAATGGTTTAGATTTACTATTTGCAGACTTGAAGAATTAAATGGAATACCTTTAATGGTTTCAAGAACAGGTTATACAGGTGAATTAGGTTACGAAATTTGGTGCCATCCATCTGATGCACCTAAAGTCTGGGATAAAGTTATGGAAGCAGGTAAAGATGAAGGTTTAATACCAGCAGGTTTTGCAGCTTTAGACCTATTAAGGATTGAAGCAGGATTAATTCTTTTTGGTAATGAATTTGATGGACAAATTGATCCTTTTGAAGCAGGCGTGGGTTTTACTGTTCCATTAAAAACAAAAACTGATGATTTTATTGGAAAAGAAAATTTAATTAAAAGAAAAGAAAACCCGCAAAAAAAATTAGTAGGTCTTGAATTAATTAGTAAAGAAAAAGCTAATCACGGAGACTGTGTTCACATTGGAAGAGCTCAAGTAGGTATTATTACTAGTGGATGTATATCTCCAACACTTAATAAAAATATTGCTTTATGTAGAATGGACATTGGACATTCTGAAATAGGAACTGAAGTTGAGGTTGGAAAAATTGATGGTGAGCAAAAAAGAATTCCGGCAAAAGTAGTTGGATTTCCACATTACGATCCACAAAAAACTAGGGTTAGAGCTTAAATGAAAGATACAGCGAGTTTATTAGAATTTTGGGAAACACAGATGAAACAATCTCATCGTTCTAGTAATTATTTTTTTAGAAAATCTCCATCACATTATCATATGATGTTGTTGGTAATGTCAGCATATAAGCTCAATCAAGATCTATCGGTAGAAGAACTTAAAACAAAATTATTTAAAACTTCAAGACCAAAATCAGCAATTATAATTACTGAAGCCTGCGAAAAAAATTTTTTTTATTTAGAGAAAACTTCATCTGACCAAAGAAAAAAATTCATAAAACCAACCGAATCCTTTGTTAAAGAGTTTGAAGATTATATTACTACTTTAAAAAATTTAGTTCTTTAGATTTTACTAAGTACGTTTTTAACAGTTTCTCCCATAACAGATGGGTTTTTTGAAATTGTAATTCCATACTCTTTTAATATTTCAACTTTTTCTACTGCACTTTCACCATAAGCAGAAACTATAGCTCCAGCATGACCCATAACTCTTCCTTTGGGTGCAGTTAATCCTGCTATATAGGCAATAACAGGCTTTTTCATATTATTTTTTGCAAACTCGCCGGCAGCAACTTCTTGTGGTCCGCCAATCTCTCCTATCATTAATATAGCATCTGTCTCTTCATCTTCTTCAAACTTACCTATAATATCTTTAAATGAACTTCCGTTAATAGGATCTCCACCAATACCAACGCTTGTTGAAACGCCAATATCTAAATTCTTTAATTGTTGCGCGGCTTCATATCCTAAAGTTCCAGATCTGCTAATTATTCCAACTCTGCCCTCTTTATATATATGGCCAGGCATAATTCCTAACATTGATTTTCCAGGACTTATGATACCAGCACAATTTGGACCAACTAAACTCATTTTTTCAGTTTTGGTATATCTCCTCATATAACGTTTAATTCTAATCATATCGTGCGAAGGGATTCCATCGACTATTGCAACACAACTTTTAATTCCAGCATCAGCAGCTTCCATAGCTGAGTCTGCTGCAAAAGCAGGTGGAACAAATAGTATTGAAGCTGTTGCTCCAGTTTTTTTTACCGCTTCCTTTACAGTATTAAAAACAGGAAGATTAAGATGTTTAGATCCTCCTTTTCCAGGTGTTACTCCTCCAACAACGTTAGAACCATATTTTATCATCTCTTCGGCGTGGAAGCTTCCCATTTTTCCAGTAAAACCTTGAATAATTATTTTTGTTTTTTTATCTATTATAATTGCCATGTTAATTTGCTAAAGCTTTGACGGCCTTATTCGCTGCATCTTCTAATGTGCTTGCTTCTATATAATTAATATTACTTTTTTTTAAAATCTCATTTCCTTTTTCAACATTTGTTCCTGCTAATCTTATTACTAAAGGTACTTTAATTTCTATTTTTTCTAATGCCTGGACTATTCCTTCTGCAACCCAATCGCATCTGTTTATTCCTGCAAAAATATTAACTAATATAACTTTCACTTTTTCATCCATAGAAATCAGTTTAAATGCTTTAACTATTTTTTCAGGAGTGGCTCCTCCTCCAACATCTAAGAAATTAGCTGGTTCACCCCCTGCTAATTTTATCATGTCCATTGAAGCCATTGCTAGTCCAGCACCATTAATTATGTTTCCGATATTTCCATCTAGACTTACATAATTTAGACCTCTATCTGATGCATAAACTTCATTTGTATTTTCTTGAGTTTTATCTCTTAATTCAGAAACTTGGTTTCTTCTAAATAGAGCATTGTTATCAAAACTCATCTTACAGTCTAAAGCTAATATTTGATCTTGATTTGAAATCACTAATGGATTTACTTCAACCATAGTTGCATCAAGTTCACTAAAAGCGCGATAACATCCAATTATTGTTTCGGATGCTCTTCTTATTAGTTCAGGTTCAATACCTAAACCAAAAGCAATTTCTCTTGCTTGAAATTGCTGCATTCCAACAGCAACTTCAATTTTTGATCTTATAATTGAATCAGGTTTTTCTTTTGAAATTTCTTCAACACTCATTCCTCCTTGTGTTGAGGCTACAACCATAATGCTTTCAGAACCTCGATCAAAAACCAACCCTAAGTATAATTCTTTTTTTATATCTGTTGCTTCTTCAATATAAATTCTATTTATTATTTTTCCCTCAGGTCCTGTTTGGTTAGTTACTAATTTTTTTCCTAAAAGTTTATCAGTTGCTTGGGCTACGGCTAAAGGTGTGTCACAAACAACTATTCCACCAGCTTTACCTCTGGCACCTGAATGAACTTGTGCTTTTACTACCCACTTATTTCCTCCTATTTCTCTAGCTTTGTTTTCAGCATTCTCTGGGCTATATGCAATTCCTCCTCTTGGTATAGTAACACCAAAGTCTGAAAGAATTTTTTTTGCTTGATATTCATGTATGTCCATTTTTATTTTTTATTAATTAAGTTATCTATATTGACAATATTTTCTGCCATTCGAGCTGAGGCAGCATCAATCAGTCTTCCATCTAATTGCGCCGCGCCTTTTCCTTCTTTTGCTGCTTTGTCTAACTCTTCAAGAATTCTTTTTGCTTTATTTACTTCGGTCTCAGGTGGTGAAAAAACTTTATTAGCTAAATCAATTTGTGATGGATGAATGGCCCACTTTCCTTCAATTCCTATTGCCGCTCCTCTTTTTGCTGCCGCTGTATAAGCTTCAGGATCATTAAAATCCCCAAACGGTCCATCAATTGCTCTTAGTCCGTAAGCTCTACAAGTCATAACAAGTTTTGACAAACCATGATGCCATTGATCGCCAGGGTAATCAGGATTTAATCCTCCTATTACAACTGTTCTTGCTCTTAAACTTGCAGCATAATCTGCCACTCCAAAATGAAGTGCTTCCAGTCTACTGCTTGATTTAGCAATTTCTTTTATATTTGACATTCCTAATGCCGTTTCAATTAGACATTCAATTCCAATTTTATTTTTAAGTTTTTTATTTGTTTCAATTTGGGTTAACAAACAATCTACCATGTAAACATCGCTAGCTGTTCCCGCTTTTGGTACTAATAATGTGTCAACTTTTTCTCCAGCTCCTTCAACTATTTCTATCACATCACGATACATATAATGTGTATCAAGACTATTAATTCTTACTGAAATAGTTTTTCCTTTTTTCTTCCAATTAATTTCTTTAAGAGCTTTAATAATATTTTGTCGTGCAGTTATTTTATCACTAGGGGATACAGCATCTTCAAGATCTAAAAAAATATAATCAGCATTAGAGTTTAATGCTTTTTCAAACATTTTAGGTGATGAACCAGGTACCGTTAGTTCGCTTCTTTGTAGCCTAGAAGTTGCAGGTTTATAGAATTTAAAACTCATTACATTAGTTATAAATCCCAAGAAAAATCTATTAAATAATATATTTAAGGTATTGTTTTTATATATAATTTTTAGATATTTAAATAAAACTTTCTTAAGCAATATTGTTTTGTTACAGATTAAAAAAAATTATTAAGATGAAGATCAAATAGATTATGGCTTTTCCAACTAAAGCAAAGTATGTAATTATCGGAGCAGGAATTCACGGCCTTAGTACAGCTTGGCACTTAGCTGAAAAAATTAAAAAAAATGGAAATGGAAGTAATAACGATATCGTTGTTATAGACAAAGGTGGCATTTCTTCAGGCGCAAGTGGAATAGCATGTGGAGTTGTAAGAAACAATTATTACCAACCTGCTATGAGAGAGCTTATGGCTCATAGTGTAAAAATTTGGGAAAGTGATCCAAAAAAATTTAGTTATCATCCTGTTGGCTACATGCAAATTAGTCCTGAAAGCATGAGAAAAGATGTAACTACAATTTACGAGCAACAAAAAGCAATTGGTTATGAATCTACATTTATCGAAGGAGAAAAAGATTCAACAGAATATATGAAAAACATGTTTGACGATTGGCAAGCTCAAGGAATTACTTCTGTATTACATGAAAAAAAAGGTGGTTATGCAAATAACTCAGCAGCTATTTACGGAATGGCGGATAAAGCAGAAGCTCTGGGAGTAAATATAATTACCGGAACTGAAGTTACGGGATTTAAAAGAGGAAGTAATAGTAAAGCGGTAACGGGTGTTGAAACAACAAAAGGTACTATTGATTGCGAACAAGTAGTTGTTGGTGCAGGTCCTTGGGTTAAAACTTTTTGGGATAAACTTGAACTGCCTAACAAAATTTCAATTACAGATGAAAAAGGTAAAAGGCATGAAAATTTTCCAATGTGGAAATATTGGTTTTTAACAGAAGGAGTTTTGGGAGTTGATCCAAATTTTCAAAAAACTAATGACGGTAAAATGCCTCCTGTAATTCATGTTGATAGTGATGCACCTTTATATTCAGATGTAGACAAATCTCTAATAACAGACAAAATGTGGGGAATATATTACAAACCAGATTTCAATTTTAATGGACTACAAGGTGGAACCGCGCCTTACAAAATTAATAAAGCAGCTGAAGATGTAAAAGTTGATCCTTATGGTATTGATTCACCTGAATATCAAACTACAGATGAATTTGCTCACATGTGGTGCTCAGCTTTGGCGCATTGCCAAAAAAGATTTGAAGGAAAAATAAAAGTTTATCAAAAAGGTCCTTCTGGTGGATTAGGATGTTTTACTCCAGATTCATTTCCAATTTTTGACCGTTTTTGTGAAAATGTTTATTTCATTGCAGACTCAAACCATGGATACAAAATGATTGGAGTTGGAGAATTGGTTGCTGATGAAATGTTAGGCACAGAAAGGGATTTATTAAAACCATTTAGATTCAACCGATACGAGAAAGGCGAATTGCATCCTTCTTCAAGCAGTCCCTTTCCTTGGAGTTAATCTAACTATGTGGACACAAATTAAAATATCAGCTAACTTTTATTTTATAAAAATTTTTTTGAAGGGAGAAAAATGACAGATCTTGAAAAACATGTAAATCAACCGGGTAGAGCCGCGCTAGTTAAAAAAGTTAGAGCTAAAATTAATGAGCTAGGTGTAGAGTATATATTTTTTCAATTTATTTCTGTAACTGGAAGAGTTGTAGGTAAAGGTATTCCTACTGATCATTGGGAAAGAACTTGCGAAAAAGGATTTCAATTAGTTTACGGTGCAACAGCAAACTTATTTGTTGATCGTCATAAAAATTATATTGGATATGGGCCAGAAGCTAAGGAACTTGTTGGAATACCAGATCCAGAAACTTTTTGTCAACTTCCTTGGGATAAAAAAGTTGCAAGAGTATTTGTTACTTGTTTTAGAAACAGAGAAGAAAGAGAAAACCCAGGTGCACATTTAACATCTGATTGTAGAGGAAATTTAAGAATACATGCTCAAGAGTTTAAAAAAAAACATGGCTATCAATTAAGAGTTGGAACAGAGCCAGAAATGATGTGGTTAACTAAAAATGAAGATGGAACTCCTACTGGCAAAGGTTTTTCTAAACCTTATTGTTATCATATAGATCAATTTGAATCCTTAAGACCCGTTTTCATGAAAGTTTTTGAATATGCTAGAGCAATGGGTTTTGATATGATTCAAGGAGATCATGAAGATGCACCGGGACAATTAGAATTAAACTGGATGTACGATGATGTTCTAAGAAATGCAGATAGACTTTCAACGTATAGACAAATTTGCGCACAAGTTGCTAGAGAGTTTAATATAATAGCTTGCTTTATGACAAAACCATTTATGGGTGTGTCTGCAAGCGGTTGTCATACAAATATGTCCTTATGGACAGGTGGAAAAGATGTGGTTAATAAATTACACCACAAATCTATACCAGGTATGGATGAGGTTTTTACTTATGTTGAGGGTGGCAAAAATACGTTTATGCCGGATACTAAAGATGTTCAGTTGCCAGGTAAAGTTGGTTTAAAGGCTATTGGAGGTGTTATGAAACATTTAGGAGCATTGACAGCTATCGGCTCATCAACTGTAAACTCATATAGAAGATTATGGGATCAAGGATTTTGGGCTCCAGTTTATGCTGATTGGGGATATCAAAACAGAACATGTGGATTAAGAGTTTCTGCTCCTGGAAGATTTGAATATAGATCAGTTGATTCAATGCATAATCCATATTTAATGGGTTCTGGATTGTTAAAATGTTTTGATGACGGAATATCAAATAATATTGATCCTGGAAAACCTGAATCGAGAAGTATGTATGAAGCTCAAGCCGCAGGAAAAAAGGTTAAAAAATTACCTTTAAGCCTTGGTGAAGCTTTAGAACATTTGAAAGAAGATAAAGTTATTCAATCTGCGATGCCTGATGAAATGTATAAAGTATTCCATTGGTATAAAAATGATGAATGGGAAAAATTCTTGGGCGCAACAACTCAATGGGATCTTGATACATATTTAGATTGTCTACCATAATAGATTACTAGAAAGGTTTAGAAAATGTGCGGAATTGCGGGATTAATACATCGAGGAAAATCATCTAACGTAGGTCAAGAACTACAAGGTATGCTTCAAGCTTTGAGACATAGAGGAGAAGATTCTACAGGTTATGCTCTTTATGGTGACACTGATGGTGAAAACTTCATTATGCGTTTTAAAGTTGGAGAAAACGTAGGAGAAGGAAGTACTTCGATTATGGAAGATGTTTCTGTTTATGATGAAAGAAAAAAAATAGTTGATGGACATCTATCTGAGTTAGGAGCTAAAATAGTTAAAGAAGAAAGAATTCTTCCCTACTCTTTAAGATATGAAATTAAGTACGACAAAGACTTAATGGAATTTTCACAAAAAATTGAAAGTGTTCCTGGAGTTGAAATATTATCAATGGGTAAATCTCTTGAGGTAATTAAAGATCTTGGAAATGCTAAAGTTGTTTGTGATAGATATAACTTAGACAAACTTATAGGAACTCATGCTATTGGACATGCTAGAATGGCAACTGAATCTGGAGTTGATATTAAATCTGCTCACCCCTTCTGGGGATATCCTTTTAGTGATGTTTCTGTAGTTCATAATGGTCAATTAACCAATTATTGGAATAATAGAAGAGTACTTGAGAATAAAGGTATGAGATTTATGTCTGAATGTGACTCAGAACTAATAGCTGTTTATCTTGCAGAAAAAATGAGGAAAGGAGCAACTCTTGAAGAAGGTATGAGAGAATCTTTAACAGGACTTGATGGTGTATTTACTTACTTTGTTGCAACCAAAGATTCTTTGGGAATGGCAAAAGATACTATGGCTGCAAAACCTTTAGTTTTATATGAGTCAGATGATCTAGTTGCAATGGGATCAGAAGAAATAGCAATTAGATCTGTTCTTCCTCAAGAAATAGATACTTACGATCCTTTTGATGGAGAGGTTAAAGTATGGCAAATATAAAAACATCTGAAAAGAAAACAAAAGCCCAATCAATGGGACTTCACTCAGAAGTTCTTACAGGAAAAACTCAACAAAAATTCTTCAATCCGGACGAGGCTGAAAACTTTTACTATTTTGGAACTCACGATGTTGATTTTAACAAAAGAGCTGAGTTAGACGTTAAAGATATGGATTGCAAACAAGCAAATGGAAAAATTGATGAATTAATGAGTCAAGGTTACGGAACAATAGTTATCAAAAACCCTCAAGGTAAACATAGTCTTGGTGTTGGAATATTAAATAAACTAAATTTAATTTTCGAAGGAAGTTTAGGATACTTCGGTTGTGGTTCTGTGGATGGACCTACAGTTAGAATTAATGGAAGAGTTGGTTGGTCTTGCGCAGAAAACATGATGGCAGGAAAAGTAGTTATTGAAAAAAATGCAGGCTCTTGTTTTGGTGCAGCTATTAGAGGTGGTGATTTAATTTGTAAAGGAAGTGTTGGTGCAAGAACTGGAATTGACCAAAAAGGCGGAACAATTATAATTGGTGGTGACGCAGGTGCATTTACAGGTTTTATGATGCAAAGAGGAAGAATAGTAATACTTGGCGATGTTGGAATTAACCTAGGAGACTCTATGTATGATGGAACTATTTTCGTAGGTGGAAAAATAGGCTCTTTTGGTAGTGACGCTGTTGAAGCAGAGATAACAAGTTCAGATATAGGATGGTTGAAAAGAAAATTAAAAGTTGCTGAAATTGGTGATAATTTTGATGTTTCTAAAATGACAAAAGTTGTAGCAGGTAAAAAACTTTGGAACTACGATGCATTAGAACCGACTGAGCGAAAAGGAGCTATATAATGGCAAAGAAAAAAAATAAAAAAGCTAACAGTAGCCCAATTAGTAAAACTGAATTTTCAAAAAGAAATAAAAGCTTATTAGGCTATAATTCTATTTTTACTCCAGAAGTCATAGATGATATTCATATAAAAGCAGAACTTGGAAGATACAGAATGCGTGGTATGGCATTGATGAAGAAAATTCCAACATTTGATGATTTAGTTTTCTTACCTGGAACTTTGACAAGATTTGTTATTGAAGGATATAGAGAAAAATGTGAAACCAAAACTATAATTGGACCTAGATGTGAAAACCCAATTGAATTAGATATTCCTGTTTATATTACAGGTATGAGTTTTGGTGCTTTATCTTATGAAGCAAAAACAGCTTTAGCTAGAGGAGCAACAATGGCCGGTAGTGCCACTTGTTCTGGTGAAGGTGGAATGATACCTGATGAAAGAAGATATTCTGAAAAATGGTTCTATCAATGTATTCAATCAAGATATGGTTTTAATCCTCATCATGCTCAATTAGCTGATGGTATCGAGGTATTCATTGGACAAGGTCAAAAAGTTGGAATGGGTGGACACCTTATGGGTCAAAAAGTAACTGATCAAGTTGCTGAGATGAGATCATTACCTGCTGGTATTGATCAAAGATCACCTGCTAGACACCCTGACTGGTTAGGTCCAGATGATTTAGCTTTAAAAGTTCAAGAATTAAGAGAATTAACAAAAAATAAAGTTCCAATTCAGTTAAAATTAGGTGCTGCAAAAGTATATGACGATGTTCGTATGGCAGCAAAATGTGACCCTGACTCTATATATTTAGATGGAATGGAAGGATCAACAGGTGCAGGGCCTCATATCGCTGCAGCAAATACAGGTATTCCTGGAATTGCTGGTATTAGAGAAGCTAGAAGAGCATTGGATGATGTGGGACAAACTGGAAGAGTAACACTTATTTATGCTGGAGGTGTAAGAGATGGTGCTGATATGGCTAAAGCTTTAGCTTTAGGCGCTGATGCTATCGCGATAGGTACCGGTTCAATGATAGCTTTAAACTGTAATAAAGAAATACCAGAGTCAAACTTTGAAAAAGAAATGGGAGTTCCTGCTGGTCATTGTTATCATTGTCATACAGGAAGATGTCCTGTTGGTGTAGCAACTCAAGATGTTAAATTAAGAAAAAGATTAAACCCTGATGCTGCTGCAATAAGAGTTTATAACTATTTACATACAATGACTCTAGAAGCTCAACTTTTAGCTAGAGCTTGTGGTAAAACTAATATTCACTCATTAGAGCCTGAAGATCTGGCCGCATTAACAATGGAAGCTTCAGCATTAGCAAAAGTTCCTTTATCAGGAACAAATCATACAGTTGGAGTTGATGACTTCCATAAAATATAAGGATTAACTATGGCTAAAAAGAAAAAAAATAAAATAAAAAAAGAAATTAAAGGTCAGCTAGGTAAGAAAAAAGAAACAGCTAGAGAAAAAATGATTGGTCAAACAATCGGTTACCGATACGACGTTAATCTTTTACCTGATTATAAAAGAATTACTCCATTCTTAAAAAAATATATAGAAGCAATGGGATGGGATGATCTTAATTGGTTAGAAGATGTTCATATGGGTTATGAGGAAGATAAACCTGCGGTATTTGATAGAAATGCAAATGGCTGGGTAACTATTCCAAGTAAAATAAAACTTCCAAACAACCAACAAGATAGGGATATGATAGCAAGAGAACTGTTAGTTAAATTCCAAATGTCTCCAAATCATCCATTGGTTGATCTCAAAAAAGCATATTTAAAATTTTAAGAATCTAAAAAAAAAATCTACCTGAGGTTGTTAAACTACAAGTTACACATAGGTTTTATCTATATTTTTTATCATTGTACTAAGTTAAGCATATAATAGAATCTCTACATTTTGTTTAAACAAATGGAGGTTTGAAAATGACTGATCAATTAGGTGCATTGACAACCATATTTACAGAATTTTATTACTGGATCACAGTAGTGCTCATGTTTTTAATTCACGTGGGATTTTGTATGTATGAAGTTGGAGCTTCCCGATACAAACACCATCAACATACTTTAATGAAAAACACAATGCTGATACCTTTGGTAACAGTAACGTGGTTTTTATTTGGTTGGTGGATTTATTGGGCGTTTCCAACAGGACCAGGTCTAGCACCATCAATAATGAACGAAAGCGCAGCTTTAATAACAGATGAATCGGCTTTTAGTGCCAAGTGGTATCTGCCAAATAGTGATCTTATGGCAGTTAACTTAGGCGACCATATAAGTGGAGTATTCTGGGCAGCGTTTTTATTATTCTCATGGACGGCTGCTTCAATTGTTTCAGGTGCTGTAATCGAAAGAATAACAACTTTCGCATTCGGTATTTTAGCAATTGCTATCGGTTCAGTTTTCTGGACTATAGATGCTGCATGGGGATGGCACTTTGACGGTTGGATGCTCAAATTACTCGGTTATCATGATGCTTACGCTTCTGGTGTAATTCATGCTATAGCTGGAGGATTTGCCTTAGGTATCTTAGCTGTTTTAGGACCGAGAATAGGAAAATTCTCATCATCAGGAGTACCAAGAAATATTGGACCAAGAAATCCATGGTTAGTAACAATTGGACTGTTTCTAATTTATACAGGTTTCTGGGGTTTTTACGCAGCGTGTAATATTCCAATTTTTAATCTTGGACCTGAATATGGGATGGAAGGTGTAACTTATTGGACTGCAACTAACATATATGTAACTCCAACTACATTGAGTGGTATTACAATGAACTTCTTGATGTCACTATCAGGAGGATTGTTAGCTGGATATGTAATCGCAAAGGGAGATCCTTTCTGGACATATTCAAGTGGACTAGCAGGTATTATATGTGCTTCTGCAGGAAATGATTTATATCATCCAATACAAGCAATGATCATTGCTATGATTGGTGTAGTTATTGCTTACAAATTGCATTACTGGGTTGAACGTAAGTTCAAAATTGATGATGCAGTTGGAGCTGTAGCTGTACACGGTTATGCTGGATTTGCAGGTCTTGTGATTTGTGGATTTGTACTTAATGGATATCCTTCTTCAGGATATAGTGTTGGTGCTATGTGGGACGGAACTACATACGCAGCAATCAATCCATTAGGAATGTTTATTGGTGCATTAATAATGTTCGTAGTCCTTGGTTTTATACCAGGTTGGATCATTGCTAAAGTGCTTCATGGAATGGGTAGACTTAGAATTCCAAGAGAAGTAGAGTTAGCCGGTCTAGACTTCGATATAATGGAGGCGGCTAAAGATGACGAAAAAACTGTCGCTTCATCAAGTTAAAGGAGGATAATATGGCTGTAACTAATTGGATAGATCATCTAAGTGCTAAAGAAGTTGCCGGTGCCGTTTATCCTGGGGTTGGAACTGAAGGAGTTTTGGTTCTAATTGCCGTTGTTATTTGGATTGGCTGGCATGCTATTACAGCTAAGCAAGAAGAAGATGAGCTTAAAAAACTTGTTAAAAGAAGGCCCAGTTCAAATGCTTGGAAAAGTAATGTTACCGATGGATAATATATGGCAACAGTAACTGATTGGATAAAACATTTAACAACTGATAGCGCAGGTGATGAAATAGGAACACAAATTGCCGGTGCTGTTTATCCTGGAGTTGGAACTGAAGGTGTTTTAGTTCTAATTGCCGCTGTTATTTGGATTGGCTGGCATGTAATTGCAGCAAAGCAAGAAGATGAAGATCTTAAAAAACTTGCTAGAAGAAGGCCTAGTTCAAATGCTTGGAAAAGCAACGTTACCGATGGATAACTAAATTTTAATTAGGGCGCATAATTATTTATGCGCCCTCTTTAAATATGGAAGAAAATAATTCAGAAAACAATATCAACAAGACACCTTCTAAGATGGCTAGGTTGGCTTGGCCCAAAGCTAAGTACGGAGTGATACTTGCTGTAATCATTATAATAGTAATTAATTTAATTTATTATCAAGATTTCTTTTTGTCTTTTTTTAATTAATTGTGTAACTTAATTTATGGCAAAAAACTTATTCCAAATTGCTAAAGCAAATAAAATTAAATATTTTTTAATCAGTTTTGTAGATCTTTTTGGAGTTTTAAGATCTAAATTAGTTCCAGCTCATGCAATAAAAGAAATGCAAAAAGCAGGAGCAGGTTTTGCTGGATTTGCTGCTTGGTTAGATATGACGCCAGCAGATTCTGATATGTTTGCAATACCAGATCCTGATAGTTTAATTCAATTACCTTGGAATAAAGAAGTAGGATGGTTGGCTTCAGATCTATGGATGAATGGTAAGCCTGTTGAAGCTTCTCCAAGAGTAATGCTAAAAAAACAAATAAAAGAATTATCAAAAAAAGGTTTTGTAATGAAATCTGGCGTAGAATGCGAATATTTCCTTATTTCACAAGACGGAACATCTATTGCCGATCTAAGAGATACTCAATCTAAACCTTGTTATGACCAGTCTGCTTTAATGAGAAGATATGATCTTATTAAAGAAATTTGTGACAGTATGATTGAAATGGGCTGGGGTCCTTATCAAAATGATCATGAAGATGCTAATGGTCAATTTGAAATGAACTGGGATTATTCAGACTGTTTAATTACAGCTGATAGACATGCTTTCTTTAAATTTATGGTTAAAACTTTATCTGAAAAACACGGTTTAAGAGCAACGTTTATGCCAAAACCATTTGAAAATTTAACTGGTAATGGTTGTCATGCTCACGTTTCTGTCTGGAAAGGTAAAAAAAATGTATTTTTAGATAACTCCGATAAATTAGGATTAAGCAAAATGGCTTATAATTTTTTAGGTGGTGTAATAAAAAATGCAGAATCCTTATCAGCTTTTTTTAATCCTACTATTAATAGTTATAGAAGAATTAATGCACCTCCAACAAAGTCAGGTGCTTCTTGGTCTCCAAGTAGTATATCGTATACGGGTAACAATAGAACACATATGATTAGAATTCCTGATCCTGGTCGATTTGAATTAAGATTAATGGATGGATCTGCAAACCCTTATCTTTTGCAAGCAGGCGTATTAGCTGCTGGTATTCATGGATTACAAAACAAAATCAATCCTGGCAAACCTTTACATTGCAACATGTATACCGATTATAAAAAGTATCCAAATTTACCAAAATTGCCTGATAATTTAGATCAATCTTTAGAAAAGTTGAAAAATAATAAAAAAATGAATAATTCTTTTGGTAAAGATGTAATAAGTAGTTATCTAAAATTAAGAAATTCCGAAATTAAAGAATTCAAACAAAAAGAAAATTTTAATAAAAGAGAACCTATTACTATATGGGAAAGAACTAATACACTAGACTGTTAATAAATGAATATATCTAACGGTCAGTTGTGGAAATATTCCTCATTTATTGAAAATAAAAATTATTCCTTTAACAAAGAAGAAATATTAAAAAATATTTCTAAAAATCATATAGATGAAGCTTATTTGACTATTTCTAAATGGGATAGTTATAGCCCTACCCCTCTTCTACTTTTAAATAAATTATCAAAAGAATTAAATTTAAATAAAATTTATTACAAAGATGAGTCAAAAAGATTTGGTCTTAAATCTTTTAAAGCATTAGGTGGCGCTTATGCAGTTGAAAAAGTTACTAAAGGAAACAAAGATATAACAGTGTCCACTGCAACTGCTGGAAACCATGGTAGATCTGTAGCTTGGGGTGCTAAAAGATTAGGACTTAAATGCAAAATCTTTATTAGCGAATATGTGAGTGATGCTAGAGGTAAAGCTATGGAAGCTCTTGGCGCTGATGTTGTTAAAGTTAAGGGAAATTATGAAAAATCTTTAATTGAATGCATCAAGCAATCCTTAGAAAATAATTGGCAAATCGTACAGGATGTTGCTTGGAAAGATTACATGTTGGTTCCAACT
>Ga0207989_1000545_pt1 | contig 20771 bp, 15 predicted proteins | sample ETNtaG_7_FD_185777 | JGI IMG/M metagenome (GOLD analysis project Ga0207989, IMG submission 185777) | Marine microbial and viral communities from oxygen minimum zone, Eastern Pacific Ocean - ETNP201406SV65 (SPAdes) (version 2) | ecosystem: Environmental > Aquatic > Marine > Oceanic ... | reverse complement strand
GAGGCCCCGGTGGTTGCAGAGGCCCCGGTGGTCGAAGAGGCCCCGGTGGTCGAAGAGGCCCCGGTGGTCGAAGAGGCCCCGGTCGAGGAAATCCCCGAGGTCAGCGAGGAAGAGTTCGATGCCCAGCTCAAGGAAATGCTCCAAGGGCGCGACTTGACGGGTGGAGGGAAAAAGGCAGAGGAGTTCGACGACGACGAGTTCGAGGAGTTCGACGAGGAAATCTCAGAGGAGCCAGTAGCGGTTGCTGAGGCCCCGGTCGAGGAAACCCCCGAGATCAGCGACGACGAGTTCGAGGAGTTCGACGAGGAACTGAGTGAGGACGAGTTCGATGAGTTCGATGACGTCTAGACGAATGGTCGTAGCCTATCCTACTGGCTCCCCACCCTCGCCCATGAATGCGAGCCTCCCTAGTGACCCCTCATCCAACATAATGGAAACTACCGCATCGGGGACCGAGGCCCCCAACACCGATCTAACTCCGTCCTCGTCGTGGACGGTCGACAGCATCTGGGCTGTTGCCCTGACCCTCCATCCCTCGTACGAGTCGCGATGCTCCAGCTCACCCATTATCACCGGCCACCCAGATGACTCGTAGAGCTCTGCTGTCCCGGCATCGGTGGTGAAGATGTACCCTGCACTTCCATGGTACTTCTCGGCATGGGAGACCCATTCGGGCGGGTCTTCGATGTCTGGGATTGCCACGATCTTAGCCTCTAACCCGGCGGAGGCCAGCCATGCCCGGAGCATGGCGGCCCTCTCTTCCGAGGACCATGGGTTCCTGATCGAAGGTGGTTGGTTGGATGACCCTATGGCGATTATTAGCCCCTTGTCGCTTGCATTTGCGGAACGCCAGTCGTCGGCAGCTCGAATCATCAGGGCATGACCCTTGTGGACGGGTTGGAACCTTCCCAGGACCACCACGCCCGACTCTGGGGGCTGTTCTGGAGGCAGTGGCTCCAATGGCAGATCGCTCAACTCTGTGACCCCCACGCCTCGGACAGCTTCGCCCTACCGAGCATCCACCTGCCGGCGTCTAGGAACTCCCTGCCAGCCATCAATTCCATCTCTGACCTTCTGAGCGATTCAATGGCATTGAATAGCGACTCGCTCAGTGTCCGGTGGGATTCCATGGTGGGCAGAATCATGGGGTCCTCGGCCGGCTCCATAGTCTCGCCCATGTCCTCCCTCCTAGACATCCAGTCCAATACCACCGATTCGGAGTATGATGACCTGTCAGTACTTGAAAGGGCTTCTGAGAATTGATCCCACACCTCTGGCAGGAGGAAGTCGTCGGAATCTGCTACGGGACCCTCTAGCATCGGTTCTACGTACAGGAATAGGCGCGCTTCCCAGCACCTCCACTGGGCCGAAGAGCACCACTTGGCGAGTAGTAGCCGAAGTTCCATCGAAGCGTCGTCGGTGGCCACTGAGAGTTGCTTCCCCCCACCTAAATCGGCTGACCCGTCGATTAGCTCGAGTACCTCCCCCTCCAAGTCCACGTCAAAGTCGCGATGGAATCTGGGGTCAGCCTCTGGCCTGGAGGATCTGAGGGATGACCCCTCCATCGCAGAAGAGATATCCCCCACTGTCATTGACATTATCTCGTCGAGCAGCCCTCGGTCGACAAGATGGAGCATCACATCGACCATGCACCCGATGAACCGCTGGTGTCCAAATACCCTCGCTCGATGGATTCAGGTGCTAACTTTCCACCGAATTCAAGAATGTGGGGCCATGCCACCCTAAACAGTAGATGCTAGGGGGGCGGTTTTGGAATGGCAACTATTGACGAGCAGATCAAGTCCCTGGAAGATGAGATTTCGAAGACGAAGTACAACAAAGCCACGCAGGGACACATAGGGAAGCTGAAGGCCAAGATCGCAGCACTCAGGCAGAAGCAGGAGAAGGCCCAGGCCCACTCCAGGTCGAGCGGGGGGAACCAGGGCTTCGAAATCAAGAAGTCTGGTGATGCCTCAGTTGCATTGGTCGGATTCCCCAGCGTGGGCAAATCCAGCCTCATATCCCAGCTAACCGATGTCGAGTCCGATACCGGCGACTTCGCCTTCACAACCCTGACTTGCATACCCGGGGTGATGGATCACAGGGGTGCCAAGATACAGATCCTGGACCTCCCGGGACTAATCAAAGGGGCCTCAGAGGGGAAGGGCAGGGGCAAGGAGATCCTGAACGTCATCAGGGGTTCCGACATGGTGCTGTACGTTATCGACCCATTCCAGAAGTCGCACTTCCAGATACTTGACGACGAACTGTGGAAGGCGGGGATGCGGTTGAATCAGAGTCCCCCCCAGGTATTCGTGACCAGAACCAGGAGAGGGGGGGTAGAGGTTCGATCGACGCTCGAGCAGACGAACATGAGCGACGAGGAGATCCAAGGGATAATCAGGGGATTCGGAATTGTCTCGGCCACGGTTACCCTGAGGACAGACGTGACGGATGACCACATCGTCGACACCCTTGCTGGCAATCGGATATACAGCAGGTCTGTCGTCGTGGTCAACAAGATCGACCTGGCAAACGAGGAGGACCTGGAGAGGGCATACGAGGGACTCCCTGATGGATGGCCGGTCCTCAACGTCTCGGCAAAGACTGGAGAGGGCATCGATGAGATGAAGGACTTCATCTTCGATAACCTGGGATTCATGTCGATATACCTCAAGCCGCAGGGCCAGGAGGCCGATTTAGTCGAACCCCTGATCGTGAAGGACACGTCCACGGTGAGGGACGTGTGCGCCAAGCTCCACCGGGACTTCCTCAGGAAGTTCCGTTATGCTAGGGTGAAGGGGCCGAGTGCGAAGTTCGATTGGCAGAGAGTGGGGCTGGATCACCTGTTGAAGGACGATGACATCCTCACCATAATCCTCAGGAAGTCGTAACTGGCAATCGATGTATTCACCAATGTGATGCCTATCCTAGCTCATGGGCGAGGGTCTGCTAGGGCTGTTTGACAGCGACGGGGGCAGGAGTCTGATTTCCCATCTCGACAAGAGGAGGAAGTTGTACCTATGGGTTTTCGCGATAGGCTTCGTTTCCGGTTACCCAATAGCTGAGATGATCATCGAATGGCTACTTGATTCTGAAGGCTACATCCCAGTTGGGGTCGAGGTCATCATCCTACAGCCGCTTGAGGTGATCTTGCTCCAACTAAGGATTGCCGTGCAGATTGCATTCGGGCTGACGATAGCGGCAATCATCCTAGATCTGTCATGGGCTGGGAGCGGTTCATTTCCCGGGGCTGCGGCTCGGCTGTCCCGTGGCTCAGGGACTACCAGGGTAGTCTCGGCGATTCTGACTGTTGCTGCATTGGGGGCGATGGGCCTGGTCTATGCTCACAATGTCCTGATCCCCTTCCTGCTGCAGTACCTGGCCGAGGACTCAGCTGCATCTGGCCTGCAGTCGACCTGGCAGTTGCAGTCTTGGGTCGGTTTCATCACTGGGCTGTACTTCTCTTCCGTATTGGGGTTCCAGGTCCCGATACTGGCCGTCCTGCTACTCAGATCTGGCCTTATCGAGAGAAGTACGATAGTGGAGAACAGAGGTGCCATCTGGTTCGCTGCGCTTTTCCTTGGTGCGCTCATATCGCCACCGGACCCAATCTCCCTATTCCTAGTGGGTGGCCCAATGCTGGTCTTGCTAGAGGTTGCCCTCCTGTACGAGGGCATCAGAAACCAAGAATAGGCGATGCTTGATTCCTGCCTTCACTCGGACTCGCAGAACGGGTAAGCATCGTGCATGGGCGGAAGGAATAGGTCGCTGCAAGTGCGATTCACCGAGGATAGCCCCAGGATGCTAGCAGAGTCAAGGGATACTGTCACTGCTTGGGTCGAGACCGGGCTCGGCACGTAGTCCTCCCCCGTCTGTGTGATCAGGAGGGTTATCCCATCGCCCGCAGGGACTACGACGTCCATCCCGAAGAACTCCATCTTGGCTAGAACCGTGCTCCCGGGCGTTAGTGTCTGCCCCTCCTTCCCCCCGGCGTGGAACCGGAGGTCCATCACGGCATGGCCGAGGTGCATCTCATCGGACGTGCGGACCATTTCCACGAACAGGTGACCAGAAGTTGACAGCAGCCCGATCTGGGCCTCGATGTGGAATGTAGGCGTGCCCACGATGCGGATTTCCCCCTCGAAGGACGGGCACTCGATCATGGTCTGGCTGCTGGAGGTGATCGTGGACCCACCCAACAGGACTTGGCATTCGTCCATTCCCACCATCAACCATTCTACATCCTCTGGAGGGTATGTGGACTCAACTCTCCAGCCCCCCATGTTGTCCTGGATCTCGGCAATGAGCCGTGGCTGCGGGCCTATATCGCGCAAGTAGAAGTCGAACCACTCGAGAAGGTCGTCTGCCCAGTCCCAGCGCAGGGTGTATGGGTAGGCCTCCGCCCCCCTCCCGCTGGAGAGCCCGGAGTGGCCCCCCTCACGGTCCGGGTAGTCGTGCCCCCACTGGCCATAGAGGCCCTTCACGTCGAAGCCGGCATCGATGGACATCTGATGCACGGGGAACGCCATGTGCGGGTCAACGTTCCAATCCTGCATCCCATGAATGATGTATATCGAACCCTCGAAAACGTCAAGGGCCCTTGTCAGGAAGTGCCTCTCCTCCCAGTAGTCGGAGCCCGTCCAAGCCAGGTTGTCCCCAGTCATGTACGCAGCCGGCCCTGCGTAGTATCCCTCCAGGTACCCCTCACAGGCGTTCTCGATGTCGCCACCGTCCCCATCTAGTCCGAAGGAACCGTAGACCCCGTTGTGCATGACTGCTCCTCGAAACTCCATGCTTCCGTTTCGCCACATCAGGTCGTGGACGCCTATGAGTCCGGACATCGGTACGATGGTAGCCAGATGCTCGGACGCTGCTGCGGCTGCATTCCATGGGGTGCTTCCGTCGTACGACTTACCTATCGCGCCGACTCGTCCGTTCGACCAGGTTTGTGATCCGAGCCAGTCGACGGCCGCCTTGATGCCGGCCTGCTCGTCATGTCCCATCAAGTCCATGCAGTGATTGGATTCCCCCGTTCCGAATACCGAGACCTGCGCGACTCCATACCCGTGGGGAACGAAGTTCTCGATGAGGAAGCGGCCTAGTCTGTCCGCGGGGGTCACGGCATCAACATCACCGTCGTCGTAGTAGGGGCCTATCTCGGCTAGCACCGGGACCCTGCACCCGTCAGACAGCTCACCTGACTCCCAATCGCATCCCTCGATCACAGGGAGCCATAGCCCTAGGTGAACCTCGGCGCCCCCGGTTACCCCTGCCCCACCGTCTGTGGCATCTATCTCGGGGACCGGGACGTAGATGGAAAGGGCCTCGCCTATCCCGAAGGACCCGTTCCAAGAGACTCGTGAGAATACATCGTCTGAGCGGTAGTGCATTTCCGAGCGATTCTCGACCGAGGGTAGCCAATGCTCTGGCTCTTGGTCTTGCTCTTCTGACTCTGAGTCGAGGCACCCCGAGAGAGGCGCGAGGGAGAAGACCAGCACCAACAGTACTGCAATACTACGTTCTGCCACGTTTGTGCCTAAGTGCACACGACTTCAACCCTGCCATGGTCTGGGCATCTATTCTATTGTGGGTCTGGGGCAGAACGGAGGCGCTCACTCTTCGGCGCCAGCCTCGACCTCCGGGGCGACTCCCTCGGAGAACTCGGATATGGACATCTGCTCCTCGGGAGCCAGGGATGCGGCTAACTCAGCGCTTGTGAGGCCCTGCTTGCTGGCCTCGGACCTGAACCATGCGCGGACCTTCCTGTACTCGACCTCCGGGCACCCGAAGTACTCGGCGAATCTCCTGGTCGTGGTGAGGCGCCTGGTCAGGCCCTCCCTCCTCCTGTCTATGAGGCCCATGGCAGCTAGATCGCGAACGTGGTCGTACGCCTTCTGCCCGAGCATGTCCTTCAACTGTGACTGCTGCATTGGCTGGTGGTAGGCTATGAGGGCGGCCGCTGGGAGGAGCCTCGTGGGTATGTCCGCCCTGAAGGTCTCGGGGAGGAAGGCGGACATCTCGGGTCTGACCTCCAGGATCCACCTGCCGGAGACGTCAGTTAGCTGGAGGGCGCTCCCCTCCCTCTGCTCGATTTCCTTCCTCAGGGTGGAGAGTCCGACGTGCATCACGCCCTTCGGCTCTCCGAGCATCTCGGAGAGCTCCTCTAGGGACATCGAGCGGCCGGCTCCGAAAAGGATGGCCTCCAGGATAGTGGCCAGTGCTGGCTCAGACATTGGGAGCCTCCATTGAATCGGACTTGGGGTGCAGCCTCTCGGTTAGCTCGTCGTAGTCCCTGGACTCCCCCCAGAGGTCTCCGAGGACGATGCGGCCGTTGTAGCCGCCCTCCTGGTCTAGCGAGATGTACCCCCTGTTGGTCAGGAATAGGGTGGAGACGAATGCGGTGACTTGGGACTCCGTCTTCGACTCCTTCTTGTTGAGCCTGGCCGGGGATTTCCGGTTCAGCTCCTCGGCGACCTCTCTGAGGGCAACCCCCTGTGAGGGCTGGGTCCTGGACTTCAGCGCCTCCCACGTCCTCTTGAGGTCTCCCTCCAGATCCTCGACGTGGAGGCTGCCGCTGAATCGTGCCCTCTCCCTGTCGTGAGCCTCCCTCCTCTCCTTGGCGATTCTCTCCCGGGTCCTCTGCTCCTCCGCGATCCTGCTTGCGTCCTTCAGGCCCAGGAGTAGCTCCCCGAGTGTGACATGTCTCCCCTCCTTGCCGTGAATGCGCCCTTCGAACATCGACGGCAATGCATCGTCGGCCGCTCCGGACATCACGCCGACCGAGAAGTTGTAGTCAGCATCGTCGAACTCGGCCTCCCAGCCTCCGTCGAAATCCCATTCGACGTCCTCCTCGAAGTCCATTGCACTCTCCTGGCGCTCTATCAGGGAGTTAGCCTGCCCTCGCAGTATCGACCATGCCATCCTGATCATGCGTCCGCACGACGGGAGGTCGATGTTCTCCGCCCCCTGGATCCGCTCGTTGAACATCTCGATGAAGCTGGAGAGGTCGACGTCCCATGGGTCAAGATCGCTGGACTGGAACATCTGAAAGACTAGGGCGACGGACCTGTCGAACGGGTCGATGAGGAACTGGTGCTCCGCCTCCTCCAGCGTAGAAAGCTCCATCAGCCTGTCCAGGAACTTGCTCGTCTCCAGGTTTGGCTGCCCCTCGAGCAGTCGGAGGACAACGTCATCCCTCATCTGCTCGCCGAATATCACTATGCGTCCTCCCTCACTTCGATGCTAGGGCTAGATGGTGATCCTTCCTGCTCCTCTGCTAGTGCCGCTTCCGACTCCTCTATGTCCTCGCTGACATCCTCGGTTCTTTCCCTGAGGCTCTGGAGCCCCTCTCCCTCGGGATCGGGAATGCCCTCCTCTGGGACGTCGATCCCAGCTCTGTCGGCGAGGCCACCGAGGCTAGACGGTGCTGGGAGTGGTTCGGGGGTCTTCGGCATGTCAGCGGGGGACGGTAGTTCCGGCATCGCCTCCCTCTCCGCCTCGGAGGCTGCCCTGGCCTTCTCCTCGGCCTCTATCTCCTCGCTCAGGTCCAATGCCGCTGCCCTGTCGAAGTCGGTTATCCTCTGGCTGCACCCGTTGCCGGCGTGTGTGATCCCGATGTGGTGATCGGCCAGAGTGAGGCTGACCTTCCTCAGTGTGACCATGATGAACTGTGCCATCCCGCTCCTCATCCTGCAGAGGGATGCAATCTTCTCGGAGTTGAATGGGTCGAGGTTCTGGTCCACCTCGTCGAAGTAGTAGAATGGACTGGGCTCGTAGTCCTGTATGGCGAAAATAAGTGCGAGGGCGGCCATCGACTTCTCACCTCCGGACAATGCTGTCCTCCTGGTGTTCTGGCTCTTGCCCGGCGGAACGCAGGCCATCTCCAGACCACCCTCGAAGGGACTGTCGATGTTCTCTAGTCTCAGCTCGCCCCTGCCTGTGGGCTGCAGTATTTCGTACACCCTCCGGAAGTTGTTGTTCACGTGCTCGAAGACGTTGAGGAGACGCGTCTTTCGCTCATCCTCCAGTTGGTCTGCTATCGTGGACAGTTCGTCCCTGCGCTTCCTCAGGAGCTTGCCGTCTGCGATGAGGTCCGTGATTCGCGAGGCGGCTGCGTCGTACTGCTCTATGGCGAGCATGTTGACATCCCCGAGGGCGCGGAGGCGGCGCTCGAGCCCCTGCACGCTCCGCTCCGCCTCCACGACTGTTGGCAGATGCGCGTCTTCTGGTGGGATTGGGATGCCTGCTTCCTCCAGCTCGGCAACAATCTCGTCCAGCGCTTCGCGCCTCTGCTTGATTTGTACGCTTAGTTCCTCTAGTCGTCCGGAGAGGTTCTGCCTCTCCTGGGATATTCTCTCCAGATGGGACCTCAGGCTGGCCCTCTCCTCGACGATCTCGTCCCTCTTGTCATTCAGGAGCTTCTGCTCCTCGTCGAACTGCGACGCCTGCTCCCTGAGTTCGACGAGGGCGGACTCGGACTCGCGAATGCTCGAGTTGAGTTCGCCGATCCCCTTCTCTGCGCGTGATATGGACTCCTGCTGTGACTTTACTTGCCTGTCCAGAACAGCCACCCTGTCAGTTAGAATCTTCAGCTGCTGGGTGGATGTCTCGATCGATGCCTCCGACATGACGCGTGTCCTCTCGGCCTCGGTCCTGACTCTCTCTGCCTCCCTTAGCTTGTCAGAGAGGTGATCCGGGGTGTGGTTCTGCAGGTCCTCCGCTGCACTGGTGCGAGCGGCCGATGCTTCCTCGAGGGTTACTCGGGCGCTCTCGCATATACCTGAGAGTCTGGACTTCTCGGACTCGCACTCGTGGAGCTCCTTATTGTACGCCTTGAGCTTGGTCCTGATCTCGCTGACGCCCTTCTCGGCCCTTTCCATGTCGGCCTTCCAGTTCCTGACCCTGACCGAGTGGTCGTCGTTGTCTAGCCCGTGGATCCTGTCTCTGAGTTCCTGCTGGCTCCTGCGTAATTCCCTCAGAGCGCCGTCGACGGTGGAGAACAACAGGCCTGCCTCTTGGACGACCATCTCCATCCTGTCTATACCGGAGCTACCGGCCCCTGATCCGTCGAACCTCGGCCGGTCCCTCTTCGATGACGAGCCCCCGGTCATTGCGCCTGAGCTCTCGATGACGGCTCCGTCTAGCGTGACCATCCGGACCCCTCCCATGTTCTCCCTCGCCACGTCCATTGAGTCGACGACAAGCGTGTTCCTCCCTGCATAACGGACGGCGGTCTCGACGCTGGGGTCGAATTCCAGAAGATCGTGGACGAATCCCACCACTCCTTGGTTCCTAGCCACGAGGAGTGTCCTGCCCTGCGGGCGTGAGACTGATAGTTTGTTGAGGGGGAGGAAGGTCGCCCTCCCGCCTCCGTTCTTGCGTAGCCATGCGATGCACTTCGAGGCTACGTGGTCGGATGTCACGACGATGCTCCTGAGCCCGCCTCCGAATGCGAATGACAGCGCCTCCTCGTGAGATGGGTCCTTCGGGGTCGCCAGCTCGCCCAGAGTCCCGAGTATCCCGTGGATCTCCTCGCTCTCCCTGAGCTTGGATAGGGCTGCCAGTGTGTGTGCTGATCCAGGGGTGCTTGACCTGGCCTCCATCCTTGCCTTGGCCTTGGCGAGTCCCGTCTCGGCGTTCCTTAACTTGGACTCGGCTCTGTCTCGGTCGTCGACTAGTGACCTCTCCTGCTTCTGGAGGCTCATCAGCTCCTTTGCCAATGACTCCCTGTTGGTGTCTGGGCTGGAATCCTCTAGGTCCTCGCCCATGAGGGCTTGGTCGTCCCTCTCTAGCTCTGCGGTCTCGAAGGTCTGCTCTATGTCGGCTAGGTTCTCGGATGCAATCTGTGACCTCTGGTTCGCCCGGTCGAAGTCGAGTTGGGCTTGAGAGTATGCTGTGCTGGCGGTCTGCTCGTCCTCGGTGGCCTTCCCCAGGAGCCTGTTGAGGTCACGTCCGTGCTTGTCTCCCGATTGGATTGCCTTCCTGGCCTCTTCCTCGTCATCGGCGGCCTTCTTTAGCGCGGCCTTGGAGTCCGAGACGCTTTGCCTGAGTTCGGTGATGCTCTGCTCGGCCTGCGAGCGCGCGGTGTCGGCACCCTCCCTCTCTCGAACCAGGATCTCGACCTCCCCCTCAGAGGTCTCGATGGCCCTCTTGTGGTCGCCGATTCTGTCGGAGGCCGTCTCCATGTCGATTTCGTGTTGTTTGATGCTGTCCAGGATCTTCTTGGCATCACCGCCGAGTACCCCTTCCATCTCCTTGCCGATTTGGACTAGTTCCTTGTCGTATCCGTCTAGCCTCTGGCTGGAATCCAGCATCTCTTTGGATATTTCCTTCACCTTCGTGACGTAGTTGGACCTCTCTTCCGAGAGGAGTTCCACCTCTCCTTGCCGGTTTCTGTGCCTAGATTGCTCGAGGGTCAGTCTGGCCAGGTCGGCCTCTCCCTTCAGCTCTCTGAACTTCAGGGCCTGCTCCCTCTCCTTCTCGAGTTCCTTTAGCCGGCCCTTCTGGTCGGCCTCGAAGATGTCGATCGTTTCTATGCTGTTCTCCACGTGTTTTCGCTGGGTGTTCGCCTTGCGGATCTCCTCGTCATAGGCGGTTACTCCTGCGACTTCCTCGAGGACCCCTCGCCTCTTGTGCGGAGTCATGGTTGCTAGGTTTGTGACGTCGCCCTGTAGGACTACGTTGTACCCGTCTCCCCTCAATCCGGCTTCCGAGAGGATTCTGCGCATCTCGGTTGCCGTGGATGGTTCCCCATTGATCCTGTATGATGTGACTGGGGTCCCCTTCCTGTTTAGGCGAACCGTCCTCGTGAATGAGGCCTCGTCCGAATCTGTGCGCAGCCTCCTCCTTCCTCCGATCTCAGGCGTGTTGCTGAAGACCAGTGTCGCCGACATGTGCTTCGCGGGTTTGCCTGTCTTCCCTCCATTGAAGATGAGCTCTGACACGTTGGAGGCCCTGAGTGAGCGGGTGGACTTGGGGCCGAGGACGAATCCTATGGCGTCCCCGCAGTTTGACTTGCCGCTTCCGTTGGGGCCTGTGATGGCTGTGAACCCTTCTTCGAAGGGGATGGTTGTCTCTCCTCCGAACGACTTGAAATTCTCGACCTCAATCCTGACTAGATGCATCCCTTCACCTCTGTCACCGGGAAATAAATCACCGACAACAACGCCAGTCGTTCCATTTGGGGTTAAGAACATTGAGGCAGTGGTGCGTTTCGGGACACGAGTTAGTGGGGTGTCTGGAAAAAGCCGCGGGAGGGGGGTCGCCTCACATGTTCCTTCTGAACTTGCCACCGCTCTCGAATAGTGCCTGTGTGACCTGACCCACGGAGCAGTGCTCCACGATCTCCATCATCACTTCGAATAGGTTGCCGCCTTCGCGTGCGGCTTGCTTGAGCCTGGCCAAGCCCTCCTCGGACTCCTTCGAGTGTGCTTCCTTGAAATCCCTGTTCCTGCTGATGACCATCATCTTCTCAGACTCGTCCGATCTGGTCACGTCGATGTCGAACTCCTCTGCCGAGGGGGTGGATGAGTCCGGGTCAGTGAACGTGTTGACGCCCACTATTGGCGTCTCTCCGGTATGCTTGCGGTGCTCGTAGAGCATTCCCTCGTCCTGAATACGGTTGCGCTGGTAGTTGACCTCTAGCGCTCCTAGGACCCCTCCCCTGCTATGCATCTCCTCGAAGATTCGGAGGACCTTCCCCTCTACCTCATCAGTGAGGAAGTCCGCTACGAATGATCCTTGAAGTGGGTTCTCGTTCCTCAGCCAGCCGTACTCCTTGGCGAGTATCAGCTGAATCGCTACTGCATCCCTGACGGTGTCCTCGGTGGGAGTGCCGAAGGCCTCGTCTCGACTGTTGGTGTGGAGGCTGTTAGCGTTGTCCGCGAGAGCGTAGAGGGCCTGCAGGGTGGTTCGGTAGTCGTTCCATGTGAATTCCTGGGAATGGAGCGAACGCCCGCTGCTCTGAATGTGGTACTTGAGCTTCTGACCCCTCTCATCGACTCCGTAGAGATCTCGCATCGCTATTGCCCAGATCCTCCTAGAGACCCTGCCGATCACTGCGTACTCGGGATCCATCCCATTGGAGAAGAACCACGAGAAGTTCCTGAGGAACTTGTCCGGATCCAGCCCCCTGGCCTTGAACAGCTCGACGTAGGTGAGTCCGTTGGAGAGCGTGAGCGCTGCTTGCGTGATTGGGTTCGCTCCTGCCTCGTCGATGTGGTACCCGCTGATGCTGACGAAGTAGTGGTTGCGGACTCCATTGTTGACGTAGAACTCGGCGACGTCTCCCATCATCCTCAGGGCGGTGTCCAGGTTGAAGACTAGGGTGTTCTGGCCCATGGCCTCCTTCAGCTGGTCTGCCTGTACGGTGCCTCTCACAGTGGATAGGGCGTAGACGCGAATCTCCTCGGATTCCTTCTCGTTTGGACCCCTGCCATTCTCCTCGACGAATTTCCTGGTCTGCTGCCTGATGGCCACCCTGAAGAAGGCAGCAAGGTGCCACCAATAATTGCCGTTGATGGTCATGCTGACCGAGGTGCTCGGAGCACATAAGTCGAAGCCCTCGAACAGGCGGTCCATCTCGTCCACCGTGCTGATGCTGACTCCGGACTCGCAGACCTTCCCGAAAATATCGAGCCTCTCCTGCGGATCGTTCCCATACAGGCTGGGAGAGTCGAATGCGACTGATAGCCTGTTGAAAGGCTGGTCCTTTGACAAGAAGTGATATCGCTTGTTTGTTCTCTCTGCGCTCCCCTCCCCTGCGAACATCCTGACCGGGAGCTCGTCCTCCCTCCTGAATGGGAAGACTCCGCCAGTGTATGGGAATGACCCGGGGGCGTTCTCCTTTCGGATCCACAACAGCCTGTCCCCCCAGTCCTCTGTGGTTGGCAGGGCGACTCTTGGGACCTTGGTGCCAGATAGTGTCTCGTGGGTCGTCTTGACTGGGATTTCCTTCCCTCTGACGGAATAGCTTGCCTGGCCGGAGCGATACGCCTCGGCCTTTGAGTCGAAATCTGCCAGGGATTCCCATGCTGCTTCGGGAATTGCGTCGCGGACATCTTTCGCCTCGTCGATTAGGTCCTGGTGGGCATCCTTCTTGCCTGAGGATTCCAGCAGTTTGGCTGCTGCTTCGAGTTGCTGCACCTGACGCACTGATCTTGCCACGTCTTCGGACCTCTTGTGATAGTCCCTCACAGTTGAGGCGACCTCGGCTAGGTAGCCCTGCCTCTCCGGAGGTATTGGGGTGTCTCGATTGGGGAGGCCGTCTGGGCCCAGACGAGGTTCGCTGTAGAAGAATTCGGTTCCGAACCTCTCGTTCAGTAGGTTGGCCATCATCTCCCATAGCCTGTCTACGCCTGCATCGGCGAACTGGCTGGCGATGGTAGGCACTACTGGCATAGACTCTGGGCTCTCGCCGAAGGCCTCCCGGTTCCTAAGGAACTGCTTGCGGATCTCGGTCAGCGCGTCCTCGGCTCCAGGCCGGTCGAACTTGTTCAGTACCACGATGTCGGCGAAGTCAAGGGCTGCTAGTTTCTCCAGCTGGCTCGGTGCCCCGTACTCCCTGGTTGTGACGTAGATGGAGGTGTCTGCTACCTCTGTGATCGCATCATTACCCTGACCGATGCCACTGGTCTCGACTAGGACCAGGTCGAAGCCGACCGCCTGACAGGCCTCGACTGCTCGATCGACGCAATCTGCTATCTCCCGCCCGCTTTCCCTGCTTGCGAAGGAGCGCATGAACAGATTTGGGTCGGAGAGGGAGTTCATCCTGATTCGATCCCCCAGCAAGGCACCACCGGTCTTCTTCCTGGTGGGGTCAGTGGCTAGGAGTGCGACCCGGGCATCCGGGTTGTCTCTGCGAATCCTCAGCATCACCTCGTCCATGAGGCTAGACTTACCTGCGCCTCCCGTCCCAGTGATCCCGACAACGGGGCACTCCGACTCCTTTTCCCTAGAGCGAGCCTTTGAGAGGGCGTCGTAGAAGTGGTCGGTTTGGGAGTTCTCTGCCATGGTCAGCAGCATGGATACTGAACCATGATCGTCTGCATCGATCGGACCTGATATGGAATCGAACCTGGAACTCTCTAGCAGATCTACACCCGATGCCTTCCCCATTGCATCCCGTACCATTCCGACTAGTCCCATATCCCTGCCATCGTCTGGGGAATATATTCGAGAAATTCCCTTGTCTGCGAGATGATTGATCTCGTGCGGAAGGATGGTCCCCCCACCTCCGCCGAACAAGAAGACATGCCCGAAGCCCTCCTCATCCAGGATCTCCTTGGTGTGGGTGAACATCTCGACTGCCCCCCCTTGGTATGATGTGATTGCGATAGCGTGGGCATCTTCCTGGATGGCTGCGCGTGCGACCTCGTCGGCGCCTCTGTCGTGACCAAGGTGGATCACCTCGCAACCCTGGCTCTGGAGTATCCTCCGGAAGATTCCAATCGCTGCGTCGTGGCCATCGAAAATCGCTGCTGCGGTGATGACTCGGATGGGCATTTTCCCTCCCGAGGCCGTGATTGGGGCATCGCTTGTGCCGCTGCCGGAGCTGCTTTCCACGACATTCCGAAAACATGACTCCACAAGAATGCGTTGACTGTGGAAAATGGCATCTCGGGCATTTCCGGGGCATGATTCAAGACTAGGGGGGAGTTCCCCAGAGAAGTGGAAGAGAAGCCAGAAGCGATAGAAATCTCCCCTGGTGATGATGAGGATCCTTGGGGAAAAGGCTCGGCCACGACGTCAAGCGAGACTCTGCTCAGTGGGGATGTCACCCCGTTCGGGGGCGAGGGGGAAAATTCCCCATATTGGGCGGATCCCAGCACGGAGAGCAAGGGCCTTTCCAATGGTGCATGGTTCGCGATTGGAATGATCCCAGCCCCGATTGCAATGTGGATGACTTCATTCCTATTCGTCATTATTGCCGAGTCTGGCTCCCAGAGTGGTTTCTTGGAGGAGTTATTCTTCACGCTCTCTTGGTTGGTATGGCCAATAGGGCTGATTGGAGGAATAGTCTGGAGTTTCGTGAGAGGGAACAAATACTTCGCATTCGGGCTTCTGACTACTCTGATAGGTCTTCCAGCGGTGTTGTTCCTAGCTCTGATTGCCTTTCTAATCTCAATGGGGGCATTCTGACCATCAAAATGCCCCCACTAGGATGTATGCAAAGACAAACATTAGTACTCCCATCGCCCCATCAATTAAGTGGGCCTTTGATCTTAGGACATCGACCCTGTTACCAGCAGTCAAGACAGTGGCGACAGTCACATACCAAGTTCCATCGATGAACATACCCAGAATACCCATTCCGATAAGGGTCTCCAGAGAGGAGTCGGCTTCAATGAAGGGGGCATACAGTGCCAGCATCCATGCCATGATCTTGGGATTGAGGAGCGCTATCGAGAAGCCCTGTACGAAGCCTGCCCTGTCGGAGGGCCCGTGAGAGTCATCGAGGTCGGTTGCCTGCCTCGGGCCTGCCATGGCGTGACGCAGGAAAGTTACACCCAACCACAGGAGGATCAGCACCCCGCCCACTCGGAGGAACTGCTCGACGTCCTCGTTGGCCGAAAGTGCCGTGGCTATCCCTAGAGCCGCGAGGAAGGCGTAGATGCCGAAACCGATTCCGTGGCCTATCCCTGTGGAGATGCCCTGGCTGCGACCTCCCGCCATAGTGTTCCTGAGGACCACTGCCAATGACGGCCCGGGGCTCATCGCGCCCAGCGTGAATACCGTTGCTAGGGCGACCCATGCGCTAGGTTCCATTGCCTCACCGACTAGGCGCCTGCGTACATTGCCTCTATCTCGTCGGCCCAGTTCTCCCTGATCTGGATCCTACGGATCTTCAGAGTTGGGGTCAATTCGCCGTGGTCGACGCTGAGGTCCCTAGGCAGTATTGTGAACTTCTTCAGTTGCTCGGGGTTGGAAAACTGCCCGTTCAACCTATTGACGTGCTCCTGTATCTCGGCGAAAATCTCCGGGCTGTCGGTGTACTGGCTTAGGTCGTGCCCAAACTCCTTCAGCTTCGCCAGCTGCTCCGCCGGGTCCTTGGGGACCCTTGCCCCATCCATGCCGTGCTTGTCCCTCAGTATCACGCTGACGTCCAGGGTGAATAGGGCGCTGCAGTACTTCCTGTTGTCCCCGATTAGCATGCACTGCGAAACGAGTGGGATAGACTTCATTGTCTCCTCTATGACAAGTGGTGCGATGTTCTTACCTGCTGAGCTGACGTATATCTCCTTGATGCGCCCGGTGACGCTGACGTATCCCTCGGAGTCCTCCCTGCCGAGGTCCCCGGACTTGAGCCATCCGTCTTCGGTCATAGTATCCGCAGTGGCCTCCGGATTGTTGTAGTAGCCCTTCATGATGTGGCGGCCGCGGAATTGTATCTCCCCGTCCCCCTTCTCATTCGGGTCGTGGATCCTAATCTCGCCTACGAACGGCTTCCCGACGGTGCCTATCTTGTTGTTTCCAGTGAAGCCGATCGTCGCTCCGGCCGTGGTCTCGGTCATTCCGTATCCCTCGAAGAGGGGGATGTCCAACTTGTGGAAGAGGTGCAGGATGTCGGGATTGATTGGGGCCGCTCCCGTGATGGCGTACTTCAGATTCGAGAAGCCGATCTTCTGCTTCGCCTTCTTCCTGACTATTCCCTTCAGGATCGGCAGGCTCAGCCATTTGACCTTGCTACCGAGGCCGGCGACCAGGTTAGAGTAGACCTTCTCGTAGATTCGCGGAACTCCGATGAATAGGGATGGTTCCACCTCCTTGGCGTAGTCTATCGACTCCAGAGGGGAGTTGACCACGCGCATGTGCATCGCGTCCCTAACCCAGATGTGGTTGTCTGCTAGTTGCCCGAACACGTGGGCGCATGGGAGCCATGAGACGTAACCATCGCCCTGGTTGAACTTGGCTATGGCCGAGACTCCGGCTATCTCCGCCTCGAAGTTGTCGTGAGTTAGCTCGACTCCCTTTGGGTTGCCAGTTGTCCCGGATGTGTAGATCAAGGATGCGGTGTCGTCTGGACTTATGCTAGATAGCCTCTCCAAGACAGCAGAGTCCTCAACGCCCCTGCCAGCTGAAATGAAATCGAGCCAAGGCACTGTCTTCGGGTGATCTGGCATGTCGACGCCGTCCATCACGACCACCGACTCGACCTTGTCGAGCGATGCTAGTGCCTCGTGGAGCCGGTTAGTGCACATCTTGGCCGGATCTCCACCGTCCATCGGGTTGTTTCCGACGAAGACCACCTTGGAGTCTGAGTTGCCGACTACCCACTCTACCTCCTCTGGTGAGCAAGTGTGGTAGACACCGACAGCAGCGCCATTGCACATGTTGGCTGCGGAGTATGCGGCGTACCACTCCTTCCGGTTGTATGAGTAGATGCTGAGCTTGTCGCCCTTCTCAAACCCGTGTGCGATCAGAGCCTTGGAGAGGTCCATCACGTCGTCAAGGAACTGGGACCAAGTCGTCACGTCCCAGTTGCCGTTTTTGTCCTTGGAGGAGATTGCGGCCTCGTCTGGGTAATTTTCCGCGTTATCAATCAGGTATTGGGGTGTGGTCTTCGCTGACATGGGCTTGGACAATGCATCTAGAAACTTAACTGTTGTCTAGTGAATTAAGTGTTGCAAAAACAACCTTCAGGGAAGCACGGCGCTAACGTTCTCACGCCAATCCGCCCCGCCGTTCCGGTTGGCGAGAGGTGAAGCCGGAGATGGGTGCCAGCATGTTTTGACCCTGATGCCCATCCCTTCGAGAGCCGCATTTGCCCTCTTCTCGGCGAACTTACCTATTCCGATAACCTCCTCGGCACCCAATGCCATGACAGCCTCCCTGAGGTGCTGGTCACACCTCTCTAACAAATCACGCACAACGGGGCCGCTTATGTTGTTGGGAGTGACGTTGGTCCCCCTCGGGCCGTCGAGTATCATCAATGGGCAGTGGTTGACGATGAAGACGTTCTGGAAGATCTTCCTTGCCCCTCCGTATCTGTCCCGAAGAAGGCCCCAAAGCCTTGTTCCAGATACTTCCTCCTTCGGGTGATTTAGACCATTCACTGGTCTTTTTGGGTGAGTTAGGGCCGGTTTTCCAACACCGATTCCGGAAATTCCCAGCAGGTCCCTAACCACTGAAGTTGCGGCGAAGGGAATGCCCATCTGACCCATTCCGTGGGGTCCTGGGTTCATCCCAAGGAGGACGGTCTTGGCGCCACCGCCACCCGATAAGCGAATGAATTCCTCATGGATCTCCCATGCATACATCAGAGGGTTGTAAACACAATCAGCGACACCCTCGGCTTCCATTCTACGGGCCAACTCTTCGGCATCGTTCCTCAGTCCTGCTGCCGCACGGGTCAACTCTGCGATTGCGTCTGCCATCTATTGCTTCACATCCCCCAGCAAGGCACCTGATACATCCCTGAGTTCTTGAGGGGTGATTGGGAAAACTGTCTGCGGCGTCCCACCTGCTCCCCATACCATCTCGTATTGCATCAGGTCCTGGTCCATCAGGACAGTTACAGGGCCCATGTGTCCGAATGGAGGGACGCCACCAATGGCATATCCAGTACTTTCCTGGACGTATTCGGGACTGGCCATTCCGGGTTTGAAACCCAGAATCCGCTTCAGTTTCCTCTTCCTCTCGACCCTGTTAGAACCGGAAGTGATCACCACCACTGCCCCCTCATGGCCTTCGAATACAATCGACTTGGCGATGTGGGCCACTTCGCATCCCAACTGGTCCGCTGCATCCTGAGACGTTCTGGTACCATCCTCGTACTTCCTCGGAGAAGGATGGAATCCCATTTTCTCGCACTGCGAGAGCCATAGTTCGTGGCCATCCATAGAATTCGCCCGAAGTAACACGACTTATGGGTTGGGGAGCCCGAACCTTGAGGTGGAAAGACTCAACAGTGTAACTTTCATGACTTGGGGATTATCGGTACAGCCATGGAATGGCCGTTCGGACCCTACGAAACGGTGATGGGAGTAATCCTCCTGATGACAATTCCACTGCAAAGACTGCTTACAAGAGACGAGCCGGGGATGAGGGTTCCACTCTCTGAACTATTCGAGGAAATCAAGGAGAAGGGGTACAAGTGGCACATTTCGATTTTCGTTGTGATGTATGGGTTCAAGGCATTCATCGATCAACACAATGAGGCGATCAAGCCCAGAGTCGGGGGATTCACCCACTATGTCCATGGGCTCGAAGGCGGGTTCACGCTCTGGGTGCAAGAGACATTCAGAAATGAGGTGCTGAGTGATGTTCTTTCTTTCCACTACCTCTTCGTCTACCTATTCCTAGTCTGGTTCAGTCCGATGTACTATATCCTCTGCAGAGACGAGGTTATGGCCGATAAGGCGGTATTGAACTACTTCGTAGCCTACGTTCTCGCAGTTCCTCTATATCTTTTCTTCAATATCGAAGTGACCTCCTCATTCCTTCCGGGGATGGATGCCCTGATGTACCACAGATCATGGAACCTGTTCTTCTTCACTGAAGCTGACCCACTGGACAACGGTTTCCCCAGCCTGCATATGGGAATCCCACTTGGTCTACTAGCAATCAACAGACTGCATGTTAAGGGACTCGGGATCGAGATGAGAGAGTGGCGGCATAGGGAGTTCGACCTGTTCGTGGCGGCTAACGTCCCAATCTACCTATTCAGCATCCAGTACCTAGGAATCCATTGGATTTCCGACGTAGTTCCCGGAGCAATACTAGCGGTAGTCTGTGCTCTTTTCGCACACAATATGCAACCCAAACTCAGGTCCCTGGGAGAAAATGGGTTGACATCCCTGATTCCTGCTAGGAAGGTGGCATACACCTCGGCAGCATTCTCCCTAATTGGCGCATTCATCCTACTCGCAGTGGTAGTCGATGGCCCGGGGACGGATGAGGATGCGCCGACAATGAGGGTAGGGCCGGGGGATGTGAATCTCGATGTCATCGAGGTCCACAGCCTCTGGCACCCAGCAGATGTGGAGATCAGGAACGTGGGGGATGAGGCCGTGGAGGTCCTCATTATCCACCGGGACGCGGTAGAGGGGCACGCCAAGGGTGGCGTGATAGAATGGGAGTCTCTATCTGTTGATGACGTTCGCTTGCTAGAACCTGGAGATTCACTGAACCATCAGGTTGAGACACCTTCGGTTTATGACGGGCATTTCGTTTTGGTCACCAATCAAGAGGGTTCGGGGGTCGGCGAGGTCAGGATCACCATCGAGTACGTGGACGGAAGCCTGCTGTGGTCTGCCGTAATCTCCTCCATTCCTGCCTTCGCAATTACTGGCTTGGTTATCGGTGGGCTGTATTTCTCAGAGGACGAAGTGAGCGAAAAGATCGCCAATGAATAGCCCGGACACTGCCCCCATCCCTATCCAAGTTCCGATTCTGAAAGGCGGATAGTTGTGCCTCCATACGTACATCGACTGGAAGATCCAGGAAAGAATCACAACGATGAACCAGACGAAGAAGAAGACCTGTGGGATTATGGCTAGGAGCATTGCGACATTTGCCCCGATGACCAACTCAATCCTGCCACCCGCCGGCTTAGGGGAGAAATACAGCAACGGACTTAGCAAAACTAGGCCAAGGAACGGAGATGGTAGGACCCAGCCCCACAGCCTTGGGATCCAGTCGAATAGGTGAGGGGTCCAAGCGGCGAAAAATCCGACTAGGCTTGGGACTACTACTGGCCATAGAGGGGGCTCGTCCCACTTCATGGAGAGACGTCTCCAAGACCCCCCATGAAGTCTACTGGACGAGCC
>Ga0207989_1000534_pt1 | contig 21057 bp, 20 predicted proteins | sample ETNtaG_7_FD_185777 | JGI IMG/M metagenome (GOLD analysis project Ga0207989, IMG submission 185777) | Marine microbial and viral communities from oxygen minimum zone, Eastern Pacific Ocean - ETNP201406SV65 (SPAdes) (version 2) | ecosystem: Environmental > Aquatic > Marine > Oceanic ... | reverse complement strand
GGTAGAGTTCGCATATACCCATATTTCGTGTACTTCATCGGCACTGGCTGAAGACGGGGGGATTGCTGTGACTACAACATTGAACTGGTCTTGGAAGGCGTTTCCCATCCCATCAGATCCATTGTTGGGGAAAAGATTGGTTCTAGACTGTAGCAAGTTCGCAGCTGCGGAGGCCAGGGAAATCGTCCAGTCTGTCTTTGAAACAAAACCCAATGTGAAGTTTGCAACGTCGTTGCCTGTGTTCTTCAGAGTCAGATTGGTTGTGATGGCCGTTCCAGGGTCGCCTACAGCCACTCCAGAGGATATCATCTCTGCTGACCATATCTCCGCTATGTTCACCGAGACGGCAGCAGTCGCATTGCGAGAGATGGTTCCGGGGAATGTGCCCCAATCGGATGTGGCTTTGAATGAGAATGTAAGTGTGCCTGCTGAGGGGTATGGGAACTCTACCGGGTTGGAGTTGAACGCCAGTGCGACGGTTCCGTATCCTATCTCCCCTGGCTCCAATTCCATTGTAGACGGAGCTGCCGTCGCCGTCCACCTATCTAGCTCAGCAGGACTGGAATCAGCCAGAGGGGTGTCCTGTACAAATGACATGCCATTTCCTACAGAGGGACTGAGGGAGACTTGAGCCAGAGTATCATTGGACCCGAGGTTATGCACGATGGTAACCTCAAAGTTAACCCACCGATTGAAGTTCCCTGCCATGATATCATCCACTGTGATGTCACTGGCGCCCCCGGAAACGGAGATGTCCAACTCGACGATACTGTCAATCAGGAGAGTGGTCTGGTTCGTTGATGGCACCCCTCCCTCCATGGGTATGGCTTGAATTATTAGATCGACTTGTTCAATCGATGATACCTTCCAAGACGGGTCCAGAGGCATCTCTAGGTCCGGGGTTGAGATCGTTACTGGGATTGCACGGGTCTCGTTGGGCAGTAAGACATCAGTGATAGTCACTGGGGAGTGTATGTTCCAGAACGGAACTGCCTCTGTTGCTCCGACGTCGATCTGGTACTGAGCTGGAGCTGTCCCGGTGTTCTTCAAGGTGTACTCGAGGGTCCTATCGACCCCTGGGGTGAGGTTTGCGAAATTCAATCCCAAATCGTGGCTGTGGTTCTGGAAGATCTCGGAAGAGTAGGTCCCTCCGGCCATCACCATCGTGGTTGCTTCCAAGACATAGCCCGCTGTTTGGCTTTGGATAGTCACTGTGACCAGTACCGAATCCCCATTGGAGGCATCAGACGGAACGTCTACGTTGATTTGGATCGCCTCTGTATCTCCTGCTGCTACAGTGAGAGGGGAAGATGCGGGGTAGATCGTATCAGAGGCGATGACCCAGTAGTCGGTAGGTGCCGAGTTGTTCGACTGGAGAACCTCGAAGTCGTCGCTGACTGTTCCAGAGTTCTGCAGGATGAAGTTCAGGACCGTTTGAGAACCCGGGTCAACGTTCCTATTGTTGGCTGGGAGAAGGGAGGCCCTCAGGGCAACGAAGTTTACTATTCTTGATTCTATTGTTACTGTGTCCTGAGACACACCCGAGATCAGGAGGTTCCCCCCCAAGGTGTAGTCGCCCTCTAGGTTGGAGCCATCGAAGGAGATGGTGATATTATGCGGGGTAGGTGGGCTTGCTAGGCTTCCGGGCAATAGTTGCTCGGTGGAAGAGGTGAGGGAAACGCTAGGACCGCCGAGGGAGGGAGTAAGGGTTAATTGCGCCGTGACATCTACTGGCTGGTTCCCCGTATTCACCGCTGTAATGGCCCCTACCCACATGGCTCGAGCCAGAGATGAGCCGTCTGGTGGAAGGGAGTCGGCAATGTCTGTGGCGTCTTCAACAGCAACAACGTTGACATTGTTGAGAGACATCACGTCGTTGCTCGAATTTGAATCCGACGACGACGACGCAACCTCCCAAGAGGCGGTGATTTGCAATCCTGAATCTATCACTGAGGAAGCGTCCCAGTAGAGCAAGTGGTTAGCGCCTGCTCCGGGATTAATGGATACGGTTCTGTTGTCAACTAACACCCCGTCGACCTTCAGAGTAACGTTCCCCTCCGCTACCGAACCACCTATGTTCAGGATTCCAACTCTGATAATATGGTTCTGAGGTGCGAGTGTGGGTACACCTGCGATGAGAACAGAAGGGGTGGTGACATGGAGATCGGTTACTGCAACATCCGGATCTAGAGAGCGTCCCGATGTCATCATCGGAACATCTTCAGCTGGTGATGCCGGAATACCTGCCAACAAGGGAGACAGGAAGAGCAAGGCGACCAGAATCGTGGCCTTGCTAGCCGTATCTGAGACCTTTTGTGAGTAAGTGGCAAGGTTTGAAATGTCTTGTGTTCCCATCGCTTCCGCTCCCCTCCTCGTAGAGGAGACTACCAATCATTATGAAACAACCGGAGAAATATTGTAGTCTTGGTGATCGTCAAAGGATTACGACCGATGTTATGAAAAGTCACCGCTCACGTTCGGTCACGTGGCGGACGCTGTATCCATCATTATCATCGTGCTTATTCTGCTAGCCACATTCAATGGCTTTTTCAGAATAATGCGTTCTCAATCAAGGAGGACCATCCTCCCGTCAACAAGAAGAAACGTCCCCGATGACGTTCTAGCAGGTGCGGTTTCGAGAAGAGGCAGGTCGAGGGGTAGAGACAGGTCTGGCAGTCCAACCGTTGCAGGTTCACTGGGCGAAGGATCTGAGGCTATGGGCCCTGGTGTCCAAGAGGCTGAAATATCGACTAAAGATGCTACTGCTCTGGAGAAGAGGCTACAAAGGGAAGGTGCAAAGAGGGGGTCTGTGCAAATCAGTCTGATGTGGGACAACTGGAATGATCTAGATCTCCATGTGATAACCCCGACCGGAGAGCACATCTACCACGACAACAGGACTTCGGATTGTGGAGGAGAGTTAGATATCGACATGAACTTCAAACCAACATCAAAGTCTCCTGTTGAGAACATCGTTTGGACAAAGACCCCCCCTCCAGGAGTGTACAGAGTTGGAGTAAGGCACTACAAAATCCACACGAGAGGGATCTTCTCATGGGTCCCCTTTCTATCTAGGATTCATAGGAAGAATTCTACCGATTTCACAGTTAGCCTGACCATTGGGGAGAGTAAGCGTTTCTACGAAGGGTCATTGGTAAAGAGCAATGACTTGCAATTCGTAGCGAAGTTCGCAATTGCAGGGCCCGATGGGGAGGTCCCCGAACTGATATTACCTCAGGAAGAGGAGGAGTCGAGGGATTTCACTGAAGCTAGAGACGTTGATGCACTTCGCAGGCGAGTCGGTACGGTTCAAGATGGCGTCTCGGTCAACCTGAGTTGGGAGGGAGATGGTGACCTGGGGTTGTCCGTTGTTGATTCAAGCGGCGAACAAGTGTCCTTCTTCAGCCCCGAAGGAATGGGAGGAGGAAACTTCGACATGTCTGACTTCGACCCAAAATCTGGAAGGAGGTCAATTACATGGGAGAATGCCCCCCCGACTGGGTCTTATTCCGTGAATGTCAGGCATTTCGAAACTGAAGACGATGCTAGAGAAATAGGCTTCAAGGTGGTTGTAAACAATAGGGGCCAGTCTGAAGAGTACTCTGGTGTGGTTCAGCCGGGTGGTTCCACTGTGGAAGCCGGCAGTTTCGAAGTCTAGTCTTCCCAAAGGCCCTGTATGCTTAGGATCCGCCTCATCCACTGGAGTTTCTCGATTTTCATCTTTTCTTGCGTCTTTCCTGACCATCGGCCGACGACGTCTGCCCGTGTTCCAAACATCTTGATTCGATTATTGCTAACCCCAAGGGCCGTTAGGATGCAAGCAGCGCGATCCCCATCGGTGAACCCCCCTGGGTTGTGCATTCCTGGAATTCTTTCTGAAGTCTGGTGAGTAAGTATCAGATCAGGAGGATTTGCCTGTTCTTCTGCAAATTGCAGTAATGAGTCCCAGTCCTTTCGATTGTCCCCGTGCGCATGAAGGAAGAAGGGGGTTGCCCTTCTAACTGCCTCAATTGTTCCCTCTCCTCCATCGGCATCGCTCACGATGAATGCCACTCTGGACCATGCCTTTTCGGATAGTGAGTCGGGAAGCTCCGAAATAACTCCAGCTGCGCCGTCAGCGGGAACTATCAGAGTTGGCTCGGAAAGTATGCTCACCAACTCTTCTGGCTCGATTGCCGCTCCGAGGATTGCGACTCCAGCCTTTCTAATGACGAGCCTCCTGAATAGTCTGGATAGAGAAACCGCTCTATTGTGTCTGGCCCATTTGTCCAAGTGAGAGCCCTCCACTCTGTTGATCATCGCTTGCGCGCTCTCTGAGTCATCGGATTCATCCCAGCAAAAATGCTCCCTCACATCTCCTTGCAAATCGACCAATGAAGTCAAGGACGGTTCCAAGTCAGTGAGTCTTTGCGGGTACGTCATGCTCTCCAGTGGAAGGGCTCGGTAAGTATTGAAGAACCCTCGCGGAACTCTGATAGACGTGCCAATGCCCATCAGCTCTCCGGAAATCGACGACGAAGGGCTACTAGCACGCTATCCGTTCCTCCCACAAGGAAGCGCGTACATCAGGTCTATGTTGGATGAAAATGGGATTACCGTTGAGGACCTGATAGATGCCCCTTGGCTGGAGGACGTCCGGGTCAGAGGCATGTTGAGGCTGGTGGATTCCGTTCTACAGCAGGAAGGCGACGGAGCATCGTCCAGCATTGATATCTCTACAGAGGTAGGGAGAATGACAGAATCTCTCTCTTTCCTTCATGCTATGCTGATAGTTTGCGCTTCGTTCGACGAGCGGTTACTTTCGAGATGGATAGAGGGTGAGTCCAGCAGAGCGGACAGGCTCCTGGGGATGGACTCTGCCAACTTCGAGCTGATTTCATCCTCATTCCTCTCTGGAATTGTTACCAAGGTTGATTCAAAGGGTTCGGAGGATTACTGGATCCCTATGGTGGATTTCATCGAGCTTAGTCCCAAGATTTCTGGAAAATACTGGAGACTAGTGAACAGGCCGGTGAAGCAGGGATGGGTGTGCTTGGACGCTGGTGCGGGAGAATCAGGCCGTGGGAGGGCCTCGCGATTGATCAAAGAGAGGATTAGAGAGAGCCTGAGGGAAAGTTGCGAGGAGAGGATGGCAAGGATGGATGATGAGTTCGCTGCGAAGTTCGCCGACCCGGTGGAGAGGATTGTTGGTCTGCTTTCAGAGAGGGTCAAGGAGGAGATGCCGATGACGGCAGCAATTAGGGATGATTGGCCCCCCTGCTTCGAATCTGCGGTTTCGGAATTGAACCAGGGGGTTAACGTCAACCACGTTGGTAGGGTCTTCCTTGCGGCCTTCTCTCGTTCCATTGGTCTGCAGCAGGAACAGACCTGTAATTTCTTCGCAAACGCTCCGGACTACAATGCAGACACTACTTCTTACCAAGTGAATCAGATTTACGAAAGGGAGTATACCCCCCATGGGTGCTCTGCTCTGAAGACCAATGCGAGATGCCCGGTTCAAACTGGAGAGGATCGGTTGTGTGACCAGGAATGGCTGACCCACCCACTGAAGTATATCAGGGCTAAGCAGAGAAGGCGGTTCAATTCTGACAGAGTCGGGTCCAGTGATACTGATAACGGTCAAAGTAGCAGTTCGGCCAATTCCTCATAAGGAGTTGCTCTCCAACTCTCTCCAAGGGGGACGGGGGGATAGTACGAACACTTGTAATCACAATCGACAGAGATAACGACTTGGGTGTCAAATCTGGCATCAGGGGTCCGGTTGTTGGGAGGAAATCATGCCTGACGGCTGCTCTCAGATTGGGGATTGCAGATCCGGAGGAGTCGGACACCAATGCGATTCTAGGGGCTCTCCACCACCATGACAGGTTGGTCGAGGGAGCCAGTGCAAGCGATGAGGTCCAGATAGCGATTCTCACTGGCGACGTTCGTGTTGGCCCAAGGAGCGATCGAGCAATTGCTAGTCAATTGGACGAAGTCATCCAGGACTTCCAACCCGATGCAGCCGTGCTAGTTACCGATGGCGCGGATGACGAAGCTTCCCTACCAATAGTGACTTCCAGAGTGAGGGTGGACACGGTTGAGAAGGTAATAGTCAGGCAATCGAAGGGAATAGAGGGGACATACTACTACATTGTGAAGGCTATCGAGGACCCCCGGTTCCGATCCAGGTTGCTCGTTCCTCTTGCAGTATTCCTAATCATCATAGGACTGGGCCTGATCCTCCCCAATGGCATCGCCCTGATAGGGTCGCTGCCCCTTCTGATAGGACTGTGGGTATTGGGAAAGGGACTAGGGCTAGAGGCGCAGATGGAGCGCGTGGCGATGGAGATGAGGGACAGTGCGACGGGTGGGCTTTTCTCATCATTGCTCTGGGGTATGTCGATAGTGAGCCTGTTTCTGGCTATTGCGACCATATGGGCTGGATGGGGTGAACCGGAGCCCGGACAGTCGGATTTCGAGCATCTGGTAGGGTTATTCGACGAGGTCCTGCAGTGGATAGTTGGGGGTGCGCTATCTTTCTTGCTGGCACTCGGTGTGCTGAGGTGGAAAGAGGGGACGTTCACTGGGAGAAGCGTTCTGCTGATTGGCCTCTCTGTGGTGATCTACACCTTCCTCGCTGCCACTATTGACGTGGTGCTGGCGATTACGTCGGGAGATCAGTATAGCCCTACGTTCGATCAGTTTGGTGACGACTGGGGGCTTCCCATCGTTTCGATGATGATGTACTATCTTCTCAGGACTATAGTGCAGTCATTTGTCGAAGATGACGAGTTGGTACAAGGAAACCGGTTCTGGGGAGTCTGATGGGCGAGGTCAAGGCATCGATAATCTGGAAGGGCGAATTTGCCCGGGGCGAGGCTCTGCTAGCGGCAATTTCCCCCGACGATCCGGAAGATTTCATTGTCGAATTGATGGAGGATGGTAATCGGGCTCAGTTGCGAATTGTCGTTTCCTCTGAAGGCCTGGGGAGATCAAGGGCGTCTGTAGATGACATACTGGCTTGCTTGGCAGCCGCTGAATCAGGGTTGGACTCCCTAGGATAGTTTCTATCGAAAACTAGGACCATTCAAGGAGGGGTTTCCATTCGAACGCACGTGGGAAGCCTGCCGCACGATCGATCTCACCTGCTAATCCGACCGGGGGGGTCAGAGGCTCCCACCGAGCTTTTCAGGAAGTCGATCACAAGGTGGTTGATTGCCCATTTGTCTGATGATCTGGCATCCGACGAGGGTTCAGGAGATGTCGTGGAGTCAATGGCCTACTCCAAGGGAGGGGGGGTTGTTTGCGGGAAAGTGCCGATTGACGTACTGATAGAGGACTTCTTTCCAAATTGCAACATCAATTGGTTTGTAGGAGATGGGGATAGAATTTCCATCGGAGATAAGATTCTATCTCTGAGTGGTCCCTCTGCAAGCGTGCTAAGTTGCGAGAGGGTGCTTCTAAACATCCTAGGCAGACTGTCGGGGATTGCGACCCTAACGTCTGAATGGGTTAGAGAGGCGGACGGGATCGGGGTTGCCTGTACAAGGAAGACATCGTGGGGTTTGTTGGACAAATGGGCGGTTCACGTTGGAGGTGGACTCACGCATAGGCTTAGCAGGAGCGATGCGCTGATGATCAAGGAGAATGACTTGGGTGTGAGTTCACCGGATGGAGAGCCGAAGAATTCCATTCCAACTGCAATATCCTCTATTGATTTGGAAGCCAATGCAAAATTCACCGTGATAGAGGTCCAAGATGCAAGACAAGCAATTCTTGCTGCGAGAGCATGGACACAAAGTCAGAAAGCTAGGAATGGCACAGAGCCGATTGTGATTCTTCTAGACAACATGGGGCCATCCGTATGCGGGAGCACGGGGGAGTCTCTGGAGAGCCTGGGTTTGAGGGAATGGTGCATCCTAGAAGGGTCTGGTGGTATCAAAAGAGAGGATCTGCCGTCTTGGAAGGCCGTTTCCGGAGTTGACGTTGTCTCCTCGAGTGAGATGAACATGAATTCTGGCACGTTTGATTTTTCGATGCTAATTGGGGGGGTTTGATGGTCAAGATTCCCGACAGCCATCCGAGGAAAAAGTCGCTGCTATCTCGTCAGAAGATTGTGGAAGGGAACGACAGGGGCCTCCTAGCCGAATCCGCAATGATTGCCCATGGAAGGGGGGAGGCCTTTGACTATCTGTTAGGAGAGAGGACCACCGAATCGGCAGGAACGGCAATCAGAGAGTCTGCGGCTCGTCTAAGGACTGCCAAGAATCCAGTCATCTCTGTCAATGGAAATACGGTGCTGCTAGCAGGTAAGAAGGCCTTGAGGTTGGCTGCGTTTCTCGATTGCCCCATAGAAGTGAATCTCTACTACAGGACACCCGAGCGAGTCTCTGGTCTGCTTTCCCTTTTGCAGGAGCAGAGGAATTTGGTATTGGAGGAATCCGAACCTTCAGGATTCGAAGGAGACTGGCAAGAATCAGTTAGGAATGTGACTCTACTTGGGGATTTCCCAGACTTCAGAATAGAAGGCCTTGAGGGGCCACGCTCACATTGCACCGAGGAGGGTATTGGAAATGCTGATTCGATACTGGTCCCCCTAGAGGACGGAGACAGGTGCGAGGCCCTAGTTAATCTGGGCAAGGAAGTGATAGTAGTAGATCTAAACCCACTCTCGAGGAGTGCGAAGATGGCTACTGTTACTATCGTAGATGAGGTCTCTAGGGCGTTCGAGGGTATGCTTGCTGAGCTTATTGCTAATCCAAACTGCGTCCCTACTGATTGGGACAATGCTTCCGTGCTTAGGGACTCCCTTGTTGAAATCACCGAGTTTCTCAGCAAGTCCTAGGTCAGGCTATCCCGACATCTCTTGGAGGATGTCTGAGCATCTTGATGAGATTGCCTCGCCCACTTGAGACGTTGAGGCTTTTCCCCCTAAGTCGTATGTTACCAGACCCCCCTCTGACATGTGTTCAGAGATCGCACGCTCTAGGACGTCCGCGCACATCGTAGCTTTCTCGTCATTATGACGCAATCCCAGTGAGTCGAACATCAACTGTACTGATGAGATTGATGCGATTGGGTTCACTTTGTTCTGACCAGCATATTTCGGACTGGAGCCGTGAACAGGTTCGAACAGCATGTGGTTATCCCCTATGTTGGCACTGGCTGCCATTCCCATCCCACCTTGGAGTACGGAAGCAAGGTCAGTTGCTATGTCGCCGAACATATTGGGCAAAACCACCACATCGAGGTCCTCCGGATTTCGGACAAGCCACATAGTGAATGCGTCGATGAAGGCTTCGTTGGTCTCCATTCCTTCGTACTCGGAGGCGACTTCCCGGAAGACCTCTCGGAAGAGTCTGCACCCCCTAGTTACGTTGCTCTTGTCCACGCAAGTTATCTTCTGAGTTGAGTCGAGTCTGGATTGTCGTCGCTTCGCGAGTTCGAATGAGTATCGAATGACGCGCTCGCTCCCCTTGCGAGAAATCGGTCTAACGTCCCATCCGACCTCGCCCTCTAAGCCGGGAAACCCATCGATAACCAATGGCTCGTCTCTTTCGCCGCCCCTCGCCGCCATTCCAGATCTTCTGAGGAGTGCGTGGTAAAGGCCCTCTGTGTTTTCTCGGACCATAACGAAATCAACCAATTCGTGGTTCCACACATCAGAGAAGGTTCCGTGAACCTTGTGTTTCACTCCCTTGTATAGCTTGACTGGCCTAACATTCGCATAGAGGTCGAGTGCGGATCTGAGACCCAATAGTGCCTGTCCACCTGCAATATCCCCATTCGGCAGTGTCGCGCCTGGCCATCCGACTGCTCCCACTACAATTGCATCCGACTCATCACGGCAGAATTCGAAAGATCCCGATGGCCACTCCTCTCCGGTATCGAGATAGTGCTGGCCCCCGCAAGGAATCTCCGATATTTCGAGTGAGATTACGCCAGATTCCTGGAAAACCGAGAGGATTCGCTTGACTTCTTCCATCACCTCACGGCCCGTACCGTCCCCGGGAAGTAGGGTCAAACGATATCGCGCCATATCTTCGGCAAGACCTTTTCATTCATCAATCCGACCCCCTGCAGAACTGACGTTTCTAGGAGATAATTGATAGACGGTCAAGTGAACACCAACATGTATGGGCACCAATTCAGAAGAAGGCCAAGGCGGACCTAAGATAGATATCAGAACTCTACCCGAGTCGGTTTCCCTACTGTGGGAGTCCATGCTGAGGAAGAATCCCAACTGGGATCTGTCAAAGTGGCTAGACGATAGGGCCAATGAAGAGTTGGAGTTATTGGAGTCCCATCTAGGAAGGGAGAAGTTGAGGTACGAACAACGTCTGCATAGGATTGAGAATCTATCGAAGCAGATGAGGCGGCGGCGGGAGAGCATCAACGGGTCGCAAGTTGCAGATCCCAATCAACGGAATCTGTTCGATATCTACGAGCCTACTGACAATAAAGAACGGTCAGGAGAATACGAACCAGAGATGGAGCCATTAGTGGACCTTGGGAACCTGTCTACCGATGATGATCTACTGCTGGCATACATCAGTCAGAAGATTCTGATTGCGATTGAGGACTCGAATGGAGGGCGTGGGGGTTTGCACTTTGACGAAATTATCCAGCTTCTTGAGTCGCCCGGAATCAATTCAGAAGATATCGATGAGGCAATATCTTGGTTGCTTCAGAATAAAGAGATTATCGAGAAAGAAAGGGACGTGTTTGTTGTTGACGGATGAGAAGTCTGGACGTGTGTAATACAACCATTGAAAGAAGAAGAGCGAGTCGGGCAGACTACCTATGACGAGTGAGACTTCGGGGTGGTACGCTAGGCTCGACCACGAGTGCCCAGAAAGGACCGAACAGATCCAGATATGGCTAGATTCTTGGTTGGATGCCACCAAGAAAAGGCAGCCAATCGCAGCGGCACTTCCAAACAATTGGCCGACTCTTCCCGCTGGGCTTCTCAGCAATCCGGGCAATGTCCTTGACCACTTACTGGCAAGGTTCGACGCCCAGAGGGACGGACGTTCACCTAGGGGCGTTTACGCACCTCCTGCAAAATTTGTCGATGCCGTTCTGCATGATGAGTTGCACCATGGCAATAGCAAGAAGAAGGAGCCCCCTGCAACCCTTTCCCTAGCGGCATTGCCACCAAGTTTCAGAGGATTCGCTAAGCAGTTCAACGAGGATATCAGTGAAGAAGGCGTGATAGATGGAAACGACGAGTCGCCAAAGAACCTAACAGAATCTGGAATCCCAATTCCATTTGCTGATCCCTGTGTTGGGGCGGGACTCTTTGCGGAGAGGATGCTGCGGATACATGCGGAAAGGTTAGCGAACCATGCACCTACAGAGAGGAGGGAGGACACTCTTCGGTTGTTGGAGGGCCTGCAGCTGGTTGACACATCTGAGGTGGCCGTGAATAGTGCAAGAAAGAGGATTGTGATTGTTTTGGCAAGGCTTGGCCTTGTGGACCTGGAGGATGAAGGCGATGATGGCATGATTGGTCTGAGCGAGGCTGAGATGATCGTCGAAAGTAACGTCAGATGCATAGACCCACTAATGGGAGAGTGGCCTTGGAATGAAAGGCCAATGCTACTAATCTCTCGACCACCCTGGCTTCGGATAAAGGACAGGTTCAGAGGCCACCCGGATGGAAGCGCCCTGAGAAAGGAGCTTTCCAGCCAACTAAGGGAATTCAAAGGAACGAATGGAAAGGCCAGGTTCTCCACCATTAAGGGGAATGTGAATCTATACAGGCTCTACATAGAGAGGTCCCTGCAGATATCTCAGAGTGGCGGGAGAGTGAGGCTAGTAGTTCCGAGTTCAGTTCTAAGGGAAAAAAGCAGTCTTCCCCTCAGGAAGCTCCTGGTAGAGTCTAACTGTTGGGATTCTGTCTGGTCGTTCCCGGAAGACTCGAGGCTTCTTTTTGGGGGTTCACAAGGAGTTTCAGTAATCGGAATCACCGTCGGTGAAGAGACTGACGTTCTGACTAGCTTCGGACCTCTTTTGGTCGATGACATTGCACCTAGAAGGGGAATCGCTTCAGATGCCCCCTTCTTCGAGCTCGAGAGAGGTCCTTGGTCGTCCTGGACTGACACTTCATGGGCGGTTCCGAAGATGCCTAGAGACGACGTGGGCAGAGGCAGGACAATCATGGCGATTGGTAATCTGGCCGACAAGCCCAGATTGGTCGAAGAGGGGACTGGCCTGAACCCTAGCGGCAGAGCAATCAAGGTTAGAGTGGGCGAGGTGGAGAGGTCCGTCTGGAAAAAGGAAATCTGTGATTGGTCCGGTAAGGACGGTGAGATCCCATTCATCAGGGCTGCTCACATCAATTTCATAGATGGGAAAGGTGTTCTTGGGCATCCTGCCTTTGAGTTGAATTCAGAGAGTAGGAAATCTGCATGGAAAGGACCTAGCGAGATGTCGATCCAAAGCCGTATTGTTTGTCAGTCCGTTGTTAATCCTCAATCTGAGAGGAGACTGGTGTGGGCAGTGGTTCCAGAGGGATGCGTGTTGGGAAACTCGGTTAGCTTCCTGGATCTTCCGAACGAAGTCAAGGACAGTCTTAGTGAAAAGTTCGGTTCTCTGGAAGAGGGTTTGGGTTTCTTGGCGGATCGTCTAAATTCCGAAGAGCTTGATTTGTGGTCCAGGGCTTGGGCTGCAAACAACAACGTGAACAACTACGAGATTGAGATGCTTCCGTTCGAGGTTGAAGAAGGCGGCGGCCCCTTCTCCCTACTGAGGAACGAAGGGCACCTTGATTGAGGAAAGCGGATTTCGGTTTCCTAGTTCCGGAAAACTGCTCATTTCAAGAATGGATTAATATCCTTGGTTTGCATACGCGGTACGTTCCCAACTCGGAATTGACAAAGGAGAGACGCATGGGAATAAATCCGAAGATTGGAATCACAGGTCTACCCCGTTCTGGAAAGTCTGCCGTCCTCCAGAAGGTTGTCGACATGATTTCCGAAGAAGGGAGCGGTTTCAGGAGGACTAGAGGCCCAAACCCACCAGAATACGTTGTAGGGGGTATGAGGTGCGAGCCAGTGATCGAGAACGGAGAGAAAGTCGGATTCGCCTGCGTCAACATCCTCACTGGTGAGAAGGGGGTAATGGCACATCGAGAGATAGACTCTAGGAATCGAATTCTCGGATTTGGAATAGACCCTACTGAGATAGACAGAGTTGGCGTTCCTGCAATAATGGACAGCATTGGGAATTGTGAGATTATGGTGATTGACGAGGTAGGGAAGTTCACTGTTGAAAGCGAGGGTTTCGTCAATGTGGTCAGACTTGCTCTTCAGCATGACATGCCCACGCTACTCACTCTGCACAAGAAGAGCAGGCACCCTCTGCTTCAAGACATCCGAAGGAGGGATGACGCGCGGATACTGGAGGTGACTCCGGTCAACAGATCGCTCCTGCCATACAAGATTCACAAGCTTATCCAAGAGTTGTGAACGAATCTTCGGTCAAGTTGATGCGAAATGCCGGATGCGTCGAGGCATGGAGTCGGCAGCATCTAGACTAACGAGGCTACTCCTTGGATTCATCCTCACCCTCATGGTGATGACTTCGATTTCGATTCTGAATGAAGGCGAGTTCTCATTCTCAGAAACATTGGTGGCGGCCCCCATTGCGTTCGGCGTAATGGCTGGCATCCTTCTTGTCGTGATTGTTGCAGGTAGGAACCGACCACAGGGAGCCTGGATGACAGACCCTTGGATTAGCAGGGAACCCGAGGATGAAATGCGTTCAAGGCTTGAAAGAGAGAGGGACGAGGCCAGTATGCAAGACCTTGGATCCAAATGGGCTAGGATGGAAATGGAGCATCTCGAGTCCAAACACGGTGAGGAGTAGAGAGCGAAACCTTGACCCTGCTCCCCCTGCACGAATGGCTGGGTGACAGTGTGGTAGACGTTCCTAGTGGCTTGAGGTACACCAAAGGACACGAGTGGGTAAGAGTTGAGGGGAACGAGGTCAGTATCGGAATTACCGATTTCGCCCAGAACGCTCTGACGGAAGTAGTGTGGGTGGAACTCCCGGAGGTGGATTCGGTCGTCGAAGTGATGGAGTCATTCGCTAGTGTCGAATCTGTGAAATCGGTCAGCGAGATCTACGCGCCTGTGGCAGGAACCGTAATCGAAATCAACGAGTCACTCGAGGATGCGCCCGAGCAGATCAATGAAGACCCATATGGGGAGGGGTGGATCTGCAAAATCAAGACAAATGCGAATGTTGACGTGAGTGATCTTCTCGATCCGGAAAGTTACTCCGCGTTGATCGGAGACTGAAGATGAGCGAAGTAAGAAGCGTTCACATCTACGTAGACGGTTCTTGCAGCGAGAATCGCAATGTGAACTCAGAGACGAGGGCTGGCTGGGGCCTTTGTGTGATAGTCAACGACGGGGGTTCCGGCAATGGCAAGGGGCACCTACTCACAGAGCTGAATGGAGAAGTGATCACAAATCAAGGTGAGAAGGGGTATTTGGGAGCCGAAGTGGGTTCGAACAACACCGCAGAGCTATCGGCGATAGCACACGCCCTGAGATGGATACTGAGCGAATCGGAGATAGAGTCTGTAACCATAAGGGGAGACTCGAACTACGCTCTGAACATAGCCTCTGGTATGTGGAGGGCGAAGGCCAATCAGACGCTCGCACGAAGAGTCAGAGATCTGTGGGATGAGGCCTCGAGAATAATCACCCTAGTGGGGGAGCACGTGCCCGCACATAGGGGGCACCGGTGGAACGAGCGAGCGGATCACCTTGCGTTCCGTGCGATGCAGGGAGAAGCCCCGCTCCCACTTCAGTTCTGGAAGCCGGGAAAGAGATAGGTTCAGTCTTCCTTCAGAGGACCCAATGAGAGATAGGCGTATATCGACTGTAGTGCAAGAAGAAGCCCTACCAGGGTTAGGACCAAGCCCGTTGGTTCGGGCAAGTATGATTGCAATGTGTTCCCCGAAACCCAAGCCAATAACAGAGTGACCAAGGCTGCTGCGAAAACCCGTCTGACGGATTCCTCTGGTTTCTGCCATAAGTCAATCCATGGAATCAGACCCTTTCTCTTGAACGTGTATCGGTACCATGCTACATAGCCCATCGAAAGCCCTGCAATTCCAATCACACCAACGGAGAACCCAGGATCATCCCAGGGACCTCTCGGAGCGACTCTGAAGACCAGTGAATCCAGAATCATGAGCATTGAAGCGATAGCAAGGGGAAGCCACTCGGGATCGTGAGATTCGATGTTCGTCTTCTCTTCCACATATTGACGAGGCCGTGCCGTAGTAATGATGTATTGCTCTTGGTTGCGAAGCATGAGCAGAATGGCCAGCATCCACTATTCAGACGTGATCGACGCCTCGAAGAGGATGGATGGTGTTGTTCTGAGGACCCCAGTGGTGAATTCACCGGAGATAGATGAAATGGCCGGGAGGAGGGTGTTCATGAAGTGCGAAAACCTTCAGCACGTGGGTGCGTTCAAATTCAGGGGAGCCACTAATGCCGTGAAGATGCTAGGGGAGGGTGCCGAGTCTGGCCTGTGCACCCATAGCAGCGGCAATCATGGACAGGCGGTTGCATTAGCTGCTAAGCAGAGAGGGGTTCCAGCATTCATCGTGATGCCGAAAAATGCTCCCAAAGTGAAGGTCAACGGGGTCAGGAGCCATGGGGCCGAGGTGATTCTGTGTGAGCCTAACCTGGAGGCCAGGGTTGCGACTGCGAACTCGGTTCTGGAGAGAACCGGGGCGTCCTTCATCCATCCGTTTGACAATGCGAACGTCATAGCTGGCCAGGGAACCGCTGCGAAAGAGATGATCGAGGAGTGTAGGGACCTGGATGCTGTCTTATCGCCCATAGGGGGTGGTGGATTGATGTCCGGAACTTGCATCTCCACTAGGTCTCTGCTTCCAGATGCACTGATTTTCGGGACGGAGCCCGAAGGGGCCGATGATGCCGCTAGGTCGTTGGAGTCTGGTGAATATGTGCCGCAGACAGGACCGGAAACGATCTGCGACGGGCTCCTTACAAGCATGGGAGAAATAACTTGGCCGATCATCAAGAGTCACGTTGAGGAAATCATCAGGGTGAGCGATGATGAGGTCCTGATTGCGATGAGCTTGATTCACGAGACCTTCGGGATGGTCGTAGAACCTAGTGGTGCCATCTCTCTAGCTGCGGTGCTAAAGGAGGAGTTCAGAGCCAAGGAAGGAATTGGCTCGATTGGGATAATCCTGTGTGGTGGCAACGTAGACCCTGAGAATCTCCCGTTCACCCCCTAGAAACGGGCTAACAAATAATAGAGCAATTGGGTGCCGCCACCCAATGGCCCTATTTTTTGATAGGATAAAATCGACGCCTGGCGAAGCACTGCTTCTACTGACTGCCCTAGTAACACTCGTTTACTCATTGAACTTCATGTTCTTCTCCGCGTGTTACACGACTGGAGGGGAGGGGGACTGCTTCACCATGCTGAGCAATGGTCTTGGAGGCTCGACGGCGGATGTGGCCTATGGAGCTGGGGCTCCAGAAACGGCATTCAACGGGATACTGATGTTCGGGATTTTCATGTCAACTGGGCTTATCCTCAACGAGGGTGCTCGTGGGATGTGGAAGGTGATGCTTCCAGTTCTCGCAGGACTCGTTGTCGCCAGTGCAGTAATCTGGATGTTCTGGAACGATGCCAGTGAGGCAAGTGAGGCTCCCAAGTTCCTTACTCCAATCGTGACCATTACCTATGCGGCGGCATACCTCATGCTGCGTGCAGAAGACGAGGTTGACGAGGGGCTGGACTCAATCTCATTTGGAATCGGAATCAAAGACCCAGTCGCTTTGATGGGTCTGGTAATAGTTATCGCTACGGGGCTCTTCTACGTGTTCCGGCAGATCGTTAACCCCGAGTCTGTGATTGACGCGGTCACTCCCGGGGCTGCAAGCGATGGTCTGCTAGCGCCCACAAAGGTGACTGTTTCCTTCACTGGAGCGCTTCTCCTTACTTACGTGCTATGGGCGACCATGATCCTGACCCAGGGGGCCAGGGGGATGTGGCCAGTAGCTCATCCCGCGCTATTCGCTTTCCTCACTATTACTATCGCCAACTACTTCGGTTTCGTCTTCGGCCCGTTGAGGGAGTTCTCCGAGCAGAATGAGATGGATGCGATTTCCGGACCGGCGACTATGCTCCTGTTCCTGCTGGTCTACCTCAGGCTGAGGGACGAGGGCATCGAGGAAGGTATGACTTACCAAGGTGAGCCTATGGATTCGAGATCGTTCGATCGTTTCTTCGTGATGGGTGCGATTGCGATATCGGCTGCATTCATGCTCGTGGAGATCTCAGGGCTGTGAATAGGTGGAGCACGAGCCGGGATTTGCACCCGGGTCCATGGATCTGCAGTCCATTGCATAGCTGCTCTGCCACTCGTGCTTAGCCCCACCGAACCTACTTTCTTTCTTGAAGACTATCCGAGCGACGGCATACCTTCATTGAGTGGCTACTCGTGTGAAAGACGTGCCTCGTGTGTCTTCCCGGTTCGAGGGACTGGGTGTTGGTTTCGCCCCCTATCTGCAACCCCCTGGGGAGGGAGTGGTCAGATGGACCGTGGGGGAGCCCGGTTTCGACACGCCGTCCCCGATCATCGATGCCGCAATCAGCGGACTCGAGGAAGGGAAGACGAAGTACACCAGAGGAGCTGGTTCGATGGACCTCTGCGAGGCCGTGTCGGGCTACCTCAGGGAGCACCATGGCATCGAGGCCCCTGCTGAAGATATCGTCGTGACCCCGGGGGCGAAGCAGGCTCTGCTCTACTCCTTCCTGATTACAACCATGCCCGGTGACGAGGCGATTTTGCTTTCTCCTTCGTGGGCATCCTACGAGCCTATGCTGGAGTTCATCGGTGCGAAACCAGTTCACGTAAAGGTGAACATGGAGAACTTCCATCCCGATTTGGATGCAATTAGGGAAGCGATAACGGACAAGACCACGATGATCCTGATCAACTCGCCTTGCAACCCCACAGGTGCGGTCTTCACTCCCGAGGAGATTGCTGGGATAGTTGATATCGCAGTAGAGCATGACCTCTGGATAGTTTCTGATGAGATATACGGGCGAATGATCTGGGTCGACTGGCCTCACGTTTCCCCCTCGACCCTGCCGGGAGGGAAAGAAAGGACCATCGTAATCAACGGATGGTCCAAGTCATGGGCAATGACCGGCATGCGGGTCGGATTCCTCACTGGCCCTAGCGAGGCCATGAGGGCTGCAGTGAAGAGCCAGGCAAACTCCGCCTCGCATATACCTACGTTCATGATGGAAGCAGCCAGGGTTGCTCTGGGATGCGAAGACTCGGTTTTGGAATTCAACGAGGAGTATCTCAAGAGGAGGAAGATGATGATGGATGGTTTGGACTCCCTGCCTGGAATAAGGGTCCCCGAGCCCGAGGGGGCCTTCTACGTCTTCGCGGATGTGACTGGCACCGGGATGAGTGACGTGGAGTTCGCAGATGGGGCCCTGGAAGCCGGCGTTCAGTTGATTCCAGCATCACTAATCACAGGGGGAGAGGGTTTCGTGAGGGTGTCTTACGCGACTGACGAGGAAGCAATAGAGGAAGGGTTGCGGAGACTCGAGGCGTGGCTTGTCGAAGAGTGAGTTTGAAATCTCGGTGACTTGGCTGGAGCGACGTGACTGAGGCTGATTCTGCGGGTTCCCATGTCCTTCTGGACTACGTGGGCTACCAGAGAGGCAAGGAGGGAGATGGGGAATGGACCCTCAGCGTTCTGAGAGAATGCGTTCGCGAATCTGGGGTGCGAGAGGTCCATTCCCATGTCGAGGTCTTCGATGGGACGCAAAGCCCCCTTGGATTCGCAGCGGCAGTGCTGATAGACGAGAGTCACGTTACCGCTCACTGTTACTCGGAGAGGGGGCTGCTGGCTATTGACGTCTTCACATGCGGAGGAAGCGACTCAGACTCTCTGGCGGATATGATCCACAGGAGGATCGTTTCGGAGAACCCTGGAGTGAGGTTGGTTTTCAGAAAGAGAGTGGAGCGGTTTAGGAGTGTTTAGATGACTATTCGAGACTTCATCGAGACCCATTACAGCCACTTCAATGCGGGTGAGCTTGCCAGATGCATAGAATCACTGAGGGGCTTCCTAGACAGTGACGGCCGACTGATGGTTACCCTAGCGGGAGCAATGTCGACGGCGGAGATAGGGAAGAGCCTGGCTCCGGCAATCAGGGAACAGAGGGTGCACTCGATCTGCTGCACCGGGGCGAACCTGGAGGAGGAGTTGTTCGGTCTCGTCTCCAGATCCGGTTACGAGAGAGTTCCGAATTGGAGGCATCAGAGCAAGCAGGAAGATGCAGCCCTTCATGACAGGGGGATGAACAGAGTGACTGACGTGGCGATACCAGAGAGGGCATTCACCATGGTGGGGGAGAAGATGCTGTCGCTCTGGGAGGAATCTGAGACGGTGGGGGACAGTCGTTTCCCTCACGAATACGTGTATGACCTGATACTCCATGGTGAGTTCGAGTTCTCATCCCCCCCAGAGGAGTCTTGGTTGGTCGCTGCAGCGGATGCGAACCTGCCCATTTTCACCCCAGGGTGGGAGGATTCGACGCTGGGTAATCTACTAGCTGCCAGAGTGATAGACTGCACGCTGAAAACCAATTCCGTCGTCAAGGGGGGTTTGGATGCGATGCAGGCTCTCGCCGATTGGTATCGAGAGGATGACTCCCCCACTGGGATGCTTCAGGTGGGTGGTGGGATATCGGGGGATTTCGCAATCTCCGTGGTCCCCATGCTTAGGCAGGACGCCGGGGTGGATGTCCCTCTTTGGGCGTGGTTCGCTCAGATCTCAGAATCTCGACCCTCCTTCGGAGGTTACTCTGGTGCCCCTCCTGCGGAGAAGATTAGTTGGGGGAAGCTCGGGGTGGACACCCCTCAGTTCGTGATAGAGTCCGATGCGAGTATCGTTCTGCCACTGATTCTATCCTCATTGGAATAGATCCGGATAGTTTTCCACTTTCTCCGAGATTCTCAGTAGCTGGTTGTACTTCGATGTCCTGTCCGATCTCGCTGGCGCTCCTGTCTTGATCTGCATAGAATTGGTCCCGACGGCTAGATCGGAGATTATGTCATCCGCAGTCTCACCGGATCGGTGGCTGATTATCGTCCCGAAACCAGCCTCGCGGGATTTGCCTATCACCTCCATGGTCTCGGTCAAGGTCCCAATCTGGTTGAGTTTGATTAGGATGGCGTTTGACGCTCCGAGGGCTATTCCCTTCTCGAGGCGCTTCGGGTTGGTCACGTACAGGTCGTCGCCTACGATCTGCACTCTGTGCCCTTCTCGAGAGGTGAAGTCGACCCATGAGTCCCAGTCATCCTCTCCGAATGGGTCCTCTATGGAGACAATAGGGTAATCATCCAGCCACTTCGAGTAGATCTGCCCTAAGTCTGCTCCCGAAATTCCTGCTCCGTCGATATGGTATTGGGTGCCGTCAAAGAACTCCTGGGCTGCAACGTCCAATGCGATTGAAACCTGCTTGCCCGGGGAATACCCGGCTCTCTCTATCGACTCGTTGACGAGCCTCAGCCCCTCCTCGTTTCTGGGAAGGTTCGGTGCAAATCCGCCTTCGTCGCCAACCCCCCCAAGCAGTCCTTCCTGCTTTAGCGTGGTCTTGAGTGCGTGATAGATCTCGACCCCGGCCCGGAGGGCTTCGGAGAATTCTCCGAAGCCGTGTGGAACCACCATGAACTCCTGGACATCGACGTTAGATTCAGCGTGAGCTCCCCCATTCAGTATGTTCATCATCGGGACAGGGAGACTCGCCGGTCCGCCCTGGCAGATGTGGTTCCACAGTTCGCCACGTGATGCTGCCCTGAGGCAGGACAGGGAGACGCCTAGTGTGGCATTGGCACCAAGGACTCCTTTGTTCTCGGAGCCATCAAGTTCGATGAGCAGGGAGTCTATCTCTTCCTGGTTTGATGGGTCCATCCCGATGAGTGCCTCGCGAATGGGCCCGTTCACGTTGTTTACCGCTTCTTGGACTCCCTTGCCCATC
>Ga0207989_1000529_pt1 | contig 21168 bp, 20 predicted proteins | sample ETNtaG_7_FD_185777 | JGI IMG/M metagenome (GOLD analysis project Ga0207989, IMG submission 185777) | Marine microbial and viral communities from oxygen minimum zone, Eastern Pacific Ocean - ETNP201406SV65 (SPAdes) (version 2) | ecosystem: Environmental > Aquatic > Marine > Oceanic ... | reverse complement strand
CTCTACAAAAAATCAATCTGGTCCAAAATTTCCAACTATAACATTATGGGATAATATTTATTGTCAACACAAACTTATTACAGAAAAACTAAAAATTAAAAAAATAGCCTTGGTTACAGGTTGGTCGATGGCAGGCTGTCAGTCATATCAATGGGCAGCACAGTATCCTGGTCTGGTAAAAGCAATCCTACCATTTTGTGCTTCATCTAAAACATCAATTCATAACCACGTTTTTTTAGAAGGAGTTAAAGCAGCACTTATTGCTGATAAAAATTGGAAGAAGGGAAATTATAAAAAACAACCCGTTGAAGGTTTAAAAGCTTTTGGTCGCGTATATGCAGGATGGGCTTTTTCCCAAGACTTTTATAGAGAAAAACTTTTTAAAAAACTTGGTTTTAAAAATGCAGAAGAATTACTTAAAGATTGGGCAAATGATCATGCAAAAAACTGGGATGCAAATAATTTACTATCAAAACTTAAAACATGGCAGTTAAACGATATAAGCAAAGGACCTACTTATAAAAACAACCATATTAAAGCACTTAAATCAATTAGAGCAAAAACAATTTTGATGCCTTGTAATCAAGACTTATACTTTAGAACTAAAGATAATGAATATGAAAAAAAATTTATTCCGCGTTCATCTTTAAGGTCTATCAATTCACCTTTTGGTCATTGTGCGGCAAATCCTGGAAATGATAAAAATTTTGAAAAAGAATTAGATAAAAATATTAATGAATTGTTGAGTATATAACTCATATAAAAAAGATTCTTTGATCAATCCATTCTTGTAGCATTTCCATCTACAGGAATAGCTTGACCTGAAATTCTTTCACCATCAGTTGAAATTAAAAAGGAACACAATTTTCCAATATCTTCTTCATAAATCCAACAATTCATGGAAGCCATTGATACAAAATCTTTTTCAATTGATTTTTTTGAAACTTTTAGAAATTTTGCTTTATCCTTTATAACTCTTACCATTCTGTTACCTTTGATAGTTCCTGGGCAAATTGCGTTAACACGAATTTTAAACTTACCTAATTCCATAGCTAAAGTTTTTGTTACTCCTATAACAGCCCATTTACTTGCAGCATAAGGAGAGCGTAATGGAAAGCCCATAATTCCTGCGCCTGAGGAAAGATTTATAATAGAACCACCTTTATTTTTTTTCAGCATCGGTATTGCTAGCTTTATAAAATAAAAATGACTTATAACATTAATTTTTAGAGTTTGTTCCCAATCTTTTGATTTAAGTTTTTCAATTGTACCTGTAGGGCCCGCAATTCCAACATTATTAATTAATGCGTCTATTTTTTTAGTTTTTTTTGATATTTGTTTAAATAAATTTTTTACATCATTTTCATTTGAAGCATCACATTCGTAGGCAAATAATTTTTTTTTATTAAGTGGATGTTGTTTTACTTTATTTAGATATTTTTTGTCTATATCGTTTATAAAAACCGTTGCACCTTTAGAAAGACATACTTTAGCTATGGCCCAACCAATACCTGATGCACCTGCAGAAATAATGATTTTTTTATTTTTTAAAATATTAGGCATTTAAATTTTTTTAATTCTACTACTTATACCTTCCTCTTCTTTTAAATTAAACTCATTGTCATTCATTTCATATAATTTCTTAATTCGTAAACCTTTGGTATTTAATGTTGGAACATCGCTTTTTTTCAAACCAAGATGACGTGCATATACAGCTTTTTTCCTATTTATTTGATGAGGTTGAAAATCATCAATATCTTTAATTTCTAATTGGTCGCCAATTTTTATATAACCAGCATTTACAGCTTCATTTAATAGATCGTATCCTTTTTTAGTTCTTACAATTGCAGCATTAAATCCTTCATCTTCACCTTTTGGGGATCCACCTCTCCATGTGTCCAATGCCGCAATATCAGAACTTTCTCCAATTGCATCTGGACAAATTTTACATCTAAAATGAACTCGCCAAGTAGATTCTTCTCCCCAAAAAGAATTGTATTCTCGATCATACTCTCTTTCATCTTTCGTTTTAATATACATTCGTCCTGGATTTCCAAATCCTCTGTATCTAAAAATAGATAGTTCTTCTTCTTTTACTTTAAAACTTTCAATAAAATCTTGTGATTTTGTAAATTCTGTTGAACCTCCACAAACCAAAGTTAATAAATATTTACATAACTTATTAACTCTTTCATCTGTTTTAGATAATTGTCTTATAGCGCTAATATCACAAGGTTTTCCCACAAATGCAAAAGGTTGATTTAAATTTAAAGCTTCATGAAATTTATCTAATGGTGATGCTGGTCCATATCTTGAACAACTATTAGAATTTAATAATTCTTCTTTATTATAACTAAGTTTAGATACACTTCTCATTGGCTTATCTGGGGTAGCAACTGTATGTAAAATAAATTTTACTTTTTTTGACTCCAATAAATAAAGCGATAATCCATTTAATAGTCCGCCTGTTGAGCTTTCAAATCTAATCTTATCATCAGTGGACCAAGCGTAAAATAAAGATAAATAATAACCCCAAACCAAATCATGTTTTGCTTTTGTATCAACCTGTTCTTTTGGAAGACCTTCAACGATAACGCCAGGACATACATTTATTATTTTATTAAACGTTTCTGATGGTATTTTGTTTAACTCTTTAGGTTCTAGTCTTCCTTTATCAGACATAGATATCTCAATTTTATCTTTTCCTGCAATACTTTGACAAAGGCCACAACCGATGCAGAGGCCATTTTTAACAATATCGCTCAGGCTGTTTATTTCAGTCACTAATTATTTTCTTATTTTATTTTCGTATTTTTTTCTTAACTTTTGAAGGTTAACTAAATATTCATCTCTAATGTTTGATATCATAGCAACAGATTTCCCTTTTGCCTGCTGTCGAGTGCCACTAATAACTCTTGATGATAATTTTTTAGAAAGCTTTGGAGCTTTTAGTTTGGTCCAGGGTAATTTTAGCGCTGGTCCAAATTGTTCTAACATATGTTTCATTCCAGCTTTACCTCCAGCTAAATGGTAAGTTAAAAATATACCCATTAATGACCACCTTAAACCAGGACCATCTTCAATTGATCTATCCAGATCTTTTGTAGTTGCATATCCCTCGTTTACTATATGTAATGCTTCTCTCCATAATGCTTCTTGAAGTCTGTCTGCTAAATAGCCAGGCAATTCTTTTTTTACCATGATTGGATTCATTGATATAGATTTATAAAATTTATTTGCTTTGTTTAAATATTTCTTATTTGTTTTTTTTCCAGGAACAATCTCAACACCAGGACACATATAGACAGGATTAAAAGGATGGCCAATCATTGTACGTGCTGGATTTTTACACTTTGAATATATTCTTGTTGGAAGTAACCCTGATGAGCTTGATGAAATAATAGCGTTTGCTTTTGCATATTTACTAATAATACTCATTAGCTTGGTTTTTATTCTATAATTTTCAGTAGCACATTCTTGAATGAATTCTGCATCTTTTAAGGCTTCTTCTATAGAGGTAACATATTTGAAATTTTTTAGGTTTAGTTTTTTTTTATTAAATAGTTTTTTTACATAAGGCCAAGTACGTTTTATCTCAGCAACTAATCTTTTCTTTAATTTAAGATCTTTATCATAGGCAACAACTTTTTTATTATGAGCCAAACACCTAATAATCCAACCGGCGCCTATAACACCTGTCCCTATGACTGCAACTTTATTAATATTATTTGTCACATCTATTTCTTGTAGGAGGGATCAGCTTTATCACATCTTCTTTTTAAAGATTCCCACTCGTACATTCCAGGTGAAAAAGATTCATATTGTTTTACTGATTTTTTCCAAAGACTTTTTGCTCCATAGTCTAATTTTAAACCTGATCCTTGAGCTTGGACAGCAACTTCACACATACGAATAGCGTAATACATATTCATAAAAGCTTCTCCAGCTGTTTCACCAATTGTTAGCAAGCCATGATTACGCATAATTAAAACTTTATTGTCACCAAGGTTTTTTGCAATTCGGTGCCTTTCATCAACATCTACTGAAAGACCTTCCCAATCATGATATCCAACTTTGTCGTATAACATTGATGAATCTTGAACAATGTATGGTATTCCATCTTTAAGTGCTGTTGCCGCAAGTGCTGATGGTGGATGAGCGTGAAAAACAAATTTATTTTTTGGATGATACAAATGTACTGCGCTATGAATAACAAAACCTGCTGTATTAACTTCTTCTGGTCCCTCTAAAACCTTTCCATGTTCATCAACTTTAATAAGATTTGACGCTTTAACTTCTTCGTACAAAAGTCCAAATCGATGCATAAAAAAAGTATGATCTGTTCCTGGAGTTCTTGCAGTAATATGATTCCAAACAGTATCATCCCAACCCATCATATGGGTTAATCTAAACATAGCAGCAAGATCTATTTTTACTTTCCATTCAGCTTCATTAATATATTTTTTCATCAGTCTGCTAAGCCGTCAGCTCTAACTTTATTTCTTTCAATATGAATAGGCAACACTTTTCCATATATGGTCTTTGAATGTTCAGGGGTATTCACTCTCCAAGGATCTAAAACATAGGCAGGAATACAAAGATATCTTGAACGATTTCCTTCTACTTTAGTGACACGATGAAGTGTAAAACGACCTTTAAATATCTGCAAATCGCCTGGTTCTAAATTTAGTTGTCGAACTCTTGTTCGATCACCATCAAGTACTTTTTTAACTTCTTCAAAGTTTTCATTTCCAGGCTCTCTAATATTTGGACAATATTCAAATATCCCACCCTTATCTGGTTTTTGAATCATTAAACTTAAAGTAAATTCACAACTATCAAAATGCCAAGGAAGAATTCCTTCAGGCTTCATAACATTATAAGCATGACATGCTAAAGGATCTGCCCATCTATAAATTGGCGATACACCCAAACAAGCTGAAACAAATTTTAAAAGTTCTTCTGTTTCATATAGAAATTTCATCTCAGAGTCTTTTGGAAAACAATCAGAATTTAAATAACCATTATAACGATTCATAAATAATCTTTTTGGATGATCTTTTGGTAGAGCTGGGTCATCTTTAGAATATAAATATGCATTGATACTCTCTTTAGACATATAAACTTCATCAAGTTGTTTCTCTAACTCTTCATTCATAGTTTTTAAAGATTTTGTTTGAATAAAATTAGGAATAGTAGAACAACTATATTGATCTAAATCTTCTTTGCATTTTTTTATTAGACCTTTTATTTTTGGAGAGTTTAAATTGTTAATTGGATACTTATCTATATCTACAATATCGTGTAAATTTTTTTTCATAATTATTTTATGTAATTATGATTTTGATAAAGATTCTTGCAATTCTTTATTTGTTATATATCCTTTTGTATTTCCTTCTTTGTCAACTACTTCACAGTTTGCATTATTGCAAACGACCTGTGGTAAAAATTCCTCAATAAATTGATCTTCGTGAACCTTTATTAAATTAGATTTGTCTATACCATTAGTCTCATTAGTGGGCGTCATAACAATCTTAGCTTTAATTACTCTAGCTCTGTTTACATCTTTAACAAATGCTTTCACATAATCATCGGCTGGTTTCATAATAATATCTATTGGAGTTCCTACTTGAACTAATTTTCCATGATTTAAAATTCCTATATGATCTCCTAATCTTAAAGATTCATCTAAATCATGTGTTATAAAAAAAATAGTTTTTTTTAATTCAGATTGTAAATCTATAAGTTGTTTTTGCATATCACTTCTAATTAAAGGATCTAGAGCAGAAAATGCTTCGTCCATCAGCATTATATTTGTATTGGTGGCAAGAGCTCTTGCAAGACCAACTCTTTGTTGCATTCCTCCAGATAATTGATTTGGATATTGGTGCTCAAATCCAGATAAACCCACAGCTTCAATTTTTTCCATTGCAATTTTGTTTCTTTCTTCAAGTGTTTTTCCTTGTACTTCAAGACCGTAACCAACATTTTCTATAACTGTTTTATGAGGAAATAACCCAAATCTTTGAAATACCATACTCATTTTATGTCTTCTAAATTCAATTAAGCTTTTTTGATTTAGGTCCATAACATTAGTACCTTCGACTAATACTTCTCCTGCGGTCGGGTCAATCAATCGATTGATATGACGAATAAGAGTAGATTTTCCTGATCCAGATAACCCCATACATACAAATGTTTCTCCTTCTTCAATAGACAATGAAACATTATCAAGACCAACTGTATGTCCTGTTTTTTCTAAAACTTCTTCTTTGTTGGCACCATCTTGAACCATTGGAAGAACTTTAGAGGGGCTTTCTCCGAATATTTTATAAACGTTTCTTATTTCAATTTTGCTCATAATTTTAAAACTTTATTTCCTTTTTTGGTTGAGTTCTTTCTTGAATTTTTTCACCATAAGATTGTGTAATTCTGTCGAATATAATAGCTAGTAAAACAATTGCAATACCAGCTTCTGTAGCCATTCCTACATTAAGTTGTTGCAATCCAAGCAAAACTTCATCACCAATACCTCTAGTTCCAATCATCGAAGCAATAACAACCATGGCCAATGACATCATGGTACATTGGTTAACTCCTTGCATTATATTGGGTAAGGCTAAAGGAATTTGAACACCTAAAAGCGTTTGTCTTTTACTCGCCCCAAATGCTTCTGAAGCTTCTATTACTTCTTTATCAACTAGTCTTATACCAAGATCAGTCAATCTAATAAGAGGAGGAACAGCATAAACAAAAATTGCAATAATTGCTGGCACAGCACCTAAGCCAAACAATAGAATGCCCGGGATCAAATAACAAAAACTTGGAATTGTTTGCATCAAATCAAGTATGGGCAATAATGCATTTCTTACTTTTTTATTTCTAGCCATGGCAATTCCAATTGGGATACCTACAACTATACAAAGCAACATACCAATAAGCACGATGCAAGTTGTCATAATACACTTGTCCCAATATCTTGGACTTAAAAAACCTAGAAAAAAAGTACAGAAAGCAACCATTACAGTGGTGTTAGTTTTTCTTCCACTTGCAAAATAAGTAATAAAAATAACTATTGCTATAACAATTGGCCAAGGCAAACCAACTAAAGAATTTTTCATTGAAGTATATAGCCCAAGTAAAAAATTATTTATTCCTTCAAAAAATAATCCATATTTTACAATTAACCAATCAAAACCACTATTAAGAGGTTGCATTAAAGGAAAATCAAGCCACTTAGGCCAGTTTCCTAGCCATGAAAAATCATTAAATATATCTGTAAAATTTTCAGGTTTGTATCTAGGTTTGGCTGAACGATAACTAATAATAATAAAAAATATAAATAATATTGATAAAACGAATGGTTTAATAAATTTTTTATATTTTTTCATTTTTAATTCTTCAAAAACTAAGAGCCCTAAAAAAGGGCTCTTAGTTGATTAATTTATTATTTATTACAAATTAAAGCGAAGCTTTAACTTTACTCGCAACATCACTTGGTACCCAGCTCTCCCACATATTATTGCTAGATAAGAAGTTTTTAGCTGTTTCTTCCATGTCTCCACCAGATTCATCCATATAGAAAGCAAGCGATTTGTTCACATCTGCTGTCGGTATAGAATAGTTTTTGATGAAGTCTATAATAGGTTTGTTTGCTGCATTGTTTGCAAATTTAGTTGAAGCTGCTTTAGTTAAAGACATATTAACGTATTCACATGCACAAGTATCTTTATATACATCTGGACCATTTGCTTTAATATCTTCAACAACTTTAGTCATTTCATCCCAGCATGCTTGGTCATATTTAGGCTCTTCTAATTTAACCAAATCTACTTTACCCATCAAACCTGTTGGCGTCCAATAGTATGAAAATACTGGTTTTCCTTTTTTAAATCCACCAGCGATTGCAGCATCTAAAGCACCACCTGAACCTGGGTCAAAGTTAGTATAGTATTTATCTAGACCATAAACTTTATGTTTCACTAAGTTAATAGTGTAACAAGTCCATCCAGAAATACAGCTTGTCATTCTACCTTTTCCAGGAGCTTCAGGATCAGCAAATAATTTTGCTATTTCAGGGCTCTTCATGTCATCAACAGATTTTAAACCATACTTATCAGCAGTTGGTTTATCTACATAGAATCCTTGAGTAGATGAAGGAGTATTAACACCAAGCTCAATAATATTTCCTTTAGCTAGGTTATCCTCTATCAACTGAACAAGGTTATCTCTCCAAACTTCAGTAATAATATCTATTTGTTGATCGAAAAGAGCTGCCATTATTGGAGTAGTACTTCCCTTTGTTGATTCCACTTCGCAGCCATATCCTTTTTCAATGATATAACCTGCAATAGCAGTATGAATGTTAGCACTATCCCAGTCGAAATCTCCCAAATGTACTTTACAACCAGCATTAGCGCTTGTTGTTAGAGACATAGCTCCTACAAATACAAAAGAAAGAATTAAGTTTCTTAGAAATTTCATGAAATTTCCCTCCATTATTTAGTTTAAACTGTCGACATTAAAACTTGATACGAGATAAAAGACAACTTAAATAATTTAATTAGTATTGATGTGGGTCAATAAAGTAATGAAAAAACATTATAAAACGAATAGATTCAATTATAAATTGAATTGAAACAAAAACAAAATAAAATAATAATTGATTTATGGTAGCACAAATTTCTAAAGTTTCAAAAAATGGTTCAGCATTAAATGTTGAATGGACCGATGGAGAAAAAAGTAATTTTAACTTTATGTGGTTAAGAGACAATTGCCCGACGGCTCATGACAAAGACTCTAGGCATAGAATGTTTAATATTCTTAATGTTTCAGAAAACTTAAATCCAATAAAATACACAGTTAATTCTGATGGAAAATTAGAAATTGAATGGAGTGAAGGAAGCCATACAAGTTATTATGATCCAAAATGGCTAAGGGACAATTGTTATACTATAAAAAATAATCAAAAATATGTTTCACCATATCATTTATGGGATAGTTCATTTCAGAAAAATCTTAACTCAATGCACATTGAACATGATGAAATAATGAATTCAGATGAAGGGTTGATAAAATGGTTAGAACTTTTATATCAAAAAGGAATTGCTATTGTAAAAAATTCTCCTATAAAAAAAGAATCTGCGTTTCCAGTTTTGAATAGAATAAGTCACACAAGAGAAACTTTTTTTAAAACACCTTTTGAAGTTATAAATATTCCAAAACCTAACAATTCTGCCTACACAGCGCATGGTTTAAGAAACCATATTGATCTACCTTGGTTTGAAAATCCTCCAGGTTACCAATTTCTTCATTGTTTAATTAATGCCGCAAAAGGAGGAGATTCTTCAGCAGTAGATGGTTTTGCAGTAGCTGATTACTTAAGAAAAAATGAAAAAGATATTTTTGAAACTTTAGTAAACGTACCTCTTAAATTTAGAGACAAAGACTATACACAAGAATCGCATAGAAGTTTTTATGCTCCAGCAATTTCTTTAACTAAAGATGGTGATTTTAACGACATAAGATTTAGCGTTGCTACAATGGATACTTTAGACTGTCATCCAGATGTTATGGAAAAAGTTTACAAAGCCCACCATAGATTTGGGAATCTTTTACATGATGATAAGTTTGTAGTTAAATTTAGATTGGAGGCGGGTGATATATTTTGTTTTAACAATAGAAGACTTTTGCATGGAAGAACCGAGTTTGATCCCAATTCAGGCCACAGACATTTACAAGGTTATTACATGGATAGGGATGAAATAATAGGAAGACTAAATTATTTAAAAAAATAATTTTATAAATTCTCAAATATTAAATTATTATTCCTACTATACTTATTAAATTCCGATTTTGTTTTGATAGTGTAATAATATTTTTTAATTTTCAAATCTTGAATTTTTTTATTTTTTAAAAAAAACTTATTCAAGATTAAACAATCAACTTTTCTATTATTTGATTTTTTAATAATTGTTTTAACGCTCGAAGATGGAGAAAAAGTTAATCCTACTTTTGTACAGCTCTTTATTTTTAATAAATTGTAAATATTTTTATGTTGGTAAGAAATAAATATACATTTTGAAAATTTAGAAGTTTCTTTCAATAATTTTTGTAATAGTTTTTTCGAGAAAGTTGGTTTTATTTCAATAAATAAAGAGTACTTATTTTTTGAAGTTTTAAGCAAATCTTTTAATAGTGGAATTGGTTTTTTATTTTGAGCACTTATTTTTTTAATTTGAGAATATTCCATATTTTTCACACTGCTTTTTTTTTTAAAAATTCTATTTAAGGTAAAATCATGAAAGCAAATAAATTCATTGTCTTTTGTGGCATGGATATCAGTTTCAATTCCATATCCTTTTTTAAAAGACTGTTTAAATGATTTAAGAAGGTTTTCTTTATATTGTTTACTTGCAATTCCTCTGTGAATTATTAAATGAGTCATTGAACACTATTATTTCCATCCAGTAATTACTTTTATCTCTAAATATTCTTCTAGTCCCCAAACTCCACCTTCGCGACCATTTCCAGATTGTCTATATCCACCAAAAGGAGTTCCCGAGTCAGCTGCGTTACCATTTATATAAACACAACCTGATCTTAATTTTCTAGCAACTCTTTTTGCTTTTTCTTTATCTTCGGTTTGTAAATAGTTACCCAGACCATATTCAGTATCATTAGTTATTTTTATTGCCTCTTCTTCTGTTTCAAAAGGAATTATAGAAAGTACTGGACCAAAAATTTCTTTTTTTGCAATTTCCATGTCATTTGTGACATTTGTGAATATTGTTGGTTTAATGAAATAACCTTTGTTTAAATTATTAGGAAGTTCTGGTCCTCCTGCCGCTAATGTTGCGCCTTCTTCAATTCCACTATTAATTAAATTAATAATTTTATCATATTGAACTTTTGAAACTACTGGTCCTATATGATCTCCTTTTTTGGAAGCAACATCTACTTTAATTTTATTTGCTTCATCCGAAGCTTCTTTAACAGCCCTTTCATAAATAGATTTTTCTACAAGCATACGAGTTGGAGCATCACATGATTGGCCAGAATTGCTCATTACATTTTTAATTCCATCTCTCACTGCATTTGGATATGAGTCTGCAAAAACTATATTTCCACCTTTGCCACCTAGTTCTAAACAAACTCTTTTAATTGTATCAGCGGCATTTTTTGTAATTAGTTTTCCTGCTCTTGTTGATCCCGTAAAAGAAACCATATCAATATCTGGATGACCAGAAATTTGAGTTCCAACTCCTGCACCATCTCCATTAACCAAATTAAAAACTCCTTCTGGAAAACCTGTTTCATCTATCATTTCCGCAAAAATCATAGCTGAAACAGGAGCAATTTCAGATGGTTTAAGCACCATGGTACAACCAGTAGCAAAAGCTGGAATAACTTTTAGTGCTATTTGATTAATTGGCCAATTCCACGGAGTAATAAAACCACAAACTCCAATTGGTTCATAACTTATGTGATTATTTGATTTTGAGTCAAAATGTTCCTCAAATTCAAAATTTTTTAATCTTAATATAAAATCTTCTAAATGTGATTGGCCAGATGCAGTTTGTGCAGATATTGCATAATCAATAGGAGCTCCCATCTCTATTGATTGTGCTTCAGCCAACTCATTAAATCTTTTTTTGTAAATTTTAAGTAACTTTTCTAAAAGATTTAATCTTTCTTCTTTTGAAGTTTCTTTCCATTTAATAAAAGATTCTTTAGCTGCTTTGACGGCAGCATTGGTATCTTCTTTGGATCCTAAAGAAATTATAGCAAAAGGTTCTTCGTTAGATGGATTAATTACTTCAAAATCATTTGAATTATAAGGTTTAACCCATTTTCCATTTATATAAAAATTTCTTTTATCAAGCATTTTGAAAAATTTTCTTCCATATTAGTGGATACAAATCTGTATCTAGGCAATCACCAGACTTCAGTCCTTTTTCTATCATTTCGGCACTATGGTCAGGATCCATACCATAATTACGAAATTTGACTCGAATATCATCACCTGCCCATTTAGTTGTAAAGACTCGTAGCTCACAATCATCATCTAATTTTCCAGAACCTCCATGCATAGTGCGGCCGTTAAAAGCAATACAATCCCCTGGCTGCATATCCCAACTTACGACACCAAAACCTTCAGGATCAGCATTTATATCTGGAAGTTCTTGTTCAGCAACGTCAGAAAAATCAACTTGATCAACATTTTTTTTTCCTACAGGATTAAGATCTCCAAAATTGTAATGTTTAAAAATAGTTTTCCAACGGTGAGAACCTGGCACAAATGACAACGAGCTTTTTTTTTTAACTGACACTAAAGGTATCCAAATTGTACAAGCATCAAAACCTTCAACTGACCAATAAGGTTCGTCTTGATGCCAAGGAGTTTCAAACTGAGTTCCAGTAGATCGAACAAATACTGAATCAAAAAAAAAGTTGATAATTGATGAGTCCATCAAACGACCACAAATCTTAGCAGCTGGTGAATTGAAAATGAACTTTTTGTACTCATCAATATTTTGCCAGGCTGTGTGGTCATAAAACATAGAGCGCCCTGAAGTATCCTTATACCATATACGCGAACGTTTTGTGGGTTTTTCAATATTAACATCTAACCCCTTATTTAAAATTTTAATCCAGTCTTTATCAAACATATTTTCCAATAATAAAACACCATCACGATTATAAGTATCAACTTCTTTGCTAGTTAAAGATCTTAATATTTCAGTATTCATATTTATTATATTTCATATCCATTTTTTTCTTTTTCCTCATCTATTAATTCATCTGGAAATCCATTAGCTCTGAAATCAACTTTGTTTAAATCTTCCATTCTTTTTACAATCATTGAAGACCACGCTCTTGAACCATATTTTTTTTGTCCATCTTTAAATATTTCAACAATTTTTGGAGAAATTTCGAGTGACGCATTTAATTTTTTTGCTAAATCATCAAAAAGACCAGTATCTTTCAGAACTAAATCCATTGTAAAATTAATATTATAAGAGCCATTTAATATCACTTGGCTTTCTGTTTCATGAACAAAGGAATTGCCTGAAGAAACAGCTATTCCTTTGTAGGTTTTTGATAAATCTAAATTAGATTTTTTTGCTACTGTCCAAGCCTCACCAAGAGCAACTAAGTGAACAGAAGCTAGATAATTAGTAATTACTTTTAATACCGATGCAGATCCTAATCCTCCAGTATGTAGTACTTTTTTACCCATAACGGTTAAAACTGGTAAAACTTTTTCAAAAGCACTTCTTTCTCCACCAACAAAAATTGCAATATTTCCAGTTGCTGCTCTATGACAACCACCACTTACAGGACCATCTAATGGAATAGCTTTTTTTGCAGCAACCTTTTGACCAAGTCTTTTGACTTCAGATTCATCCGTGGTACTCATTTCCAACCAAACTTTATTTTCTGAAAGACCACTTATAACTCCTTCATTTCCCTCCATTACTTCAGCACAAATTTGAGGAGAAGGTAAACAAGTTATAATTAAATCAACCTGTTCAGTTAATTCTTTTGGTGATTTCGCTACTTTTGCACCCAAATCTGCAAAACTATCATTTAGATTATTATCCAAATCTCTAACTGTTAAATCGAATTTATTTCTTAGTAAACTTTTTGCTAACTTTCCACCTACGTTTCCAAGACCAATAAAACCTACTTTCATTTATCTTCCTTTTCCTCCTTTGTTTTTGTAAATACTATCATAACCACTCCAATAAAAATAATAGCACCACCTATATATAGTTCAGATGTTGGTTTTTCTCCTAAAAGAAAAATTGCTGCCAATAGTCCAGTAAGAGGTATACCCATAGTAACTATAGGCAAGACTTTGTATAAAGGGTTATTTTTTAAAACATAATAGAAACAACCATATGATATTGGTTGCATAATAAATCCTAAATAAATCGCAATTATCCAACTATCAAGACTTGCAGTTTTAAAGTAGTTAATTGTATTTCCATCAAAAATAGCGGAAAGAACTATTAGTATTGGACCGGAAAATAAAGCTAACCAAGCAACAAGAGCTAATGGATTTATTTCTTTACTCAATGGTTTCACTAAAACTTGTCCCAAAGCCCAAATACCTGCTCCTGTAATTGTTAAGGTTGCACCAATAAATTTACCATCTAAACTAGGTGAGCCAGTTAAAATATAAACGCCAATAAATGCAATACTTATTCCTATTAAACTTCTAGTAGTTGGTTTTTCTTTGAGCATAAAATATGCAAACACAACGCCAAAAGCAACTTCCGTTTGAACAAGTAATACTGCCGCTGAAGCATCTATCATGCTTAACCCCGTGAATGTAATGCCATACTGCAAAGTGTTGGCTACAAAAGAGACAATAAATATTTTTTTAAGAAAACCTTTAGGTATTGGAAACCACCAAATTAAAATTGATGCTGCAAAAGTAAATCTTAGACCTGTTAAAAGAAAAGGTGGAAAATATTCCATAGCTGGTTTAGCTATTACAAAACCAAATCCTAAAAAGATAGGAACTAGTGCGGCTAGTAAAGTATCTCTTATATTCATATCGTAATTTTTAATAATGATGATTATTAAAGAACTTGTGATATATTCACTTTTTAAAAAATGAATTCAACAAAAATAGAGCCTAAATATATTAGTAAATCAAATCCTAGAGTCGGTTTGATAGCGCTGGCCAGTGATTTTATGATTGAAAAAGACTTCATAAATGTGATCAAAGACAAAGATATAGATTTTTTTGTTAATAGAATCGAATGTTACAATCCTCTAACAGCTGAAAATTTAATCAAAATGTCAGAAAAAGTTACAGAAGTAACCAAAGATATATTGCCAGATCAAGAAATAGACTGTGTAGTCTATGGCTGCACTTCAGGCACTATTGCTGCCGGTCACGATTCAATTGAAAAAAAAGTAAAATTGGCGAAACCAGAGGCTAAAGTTACCACACCCAGTACAGCAGCTATTAAAGCTTTAAAAAAATTTAATATAAAAAATCTTTCAGTATTTACTCCTTACAGCAAAGAATTAAACGATGAAGTTGTTGAATATTTTAGAAATGAAGGCTTTAATATAGTATCCAATTCGTACTTTGCTATTGAATCCGATTCTGATATTGGCAAAGTAGATCAGAATTATTTATATGATGTTTTGTCAAAAATAGATTTAAAAGATGCTGATGCACTTTTTGTATCTTGTACTGCTTTACCTGTATTACCAATTATTGAGAAATTAGAAAAAAAATTAAATAAAATTGTTTTATCCAGCAATCAAGCTTTAATTTGGGATACCTTAGAACGTATTGGAAAAAATAAATCAATAGAAGGTTTTGGTAAATTGTTTAAATCACATTAGTTATGCTTTTTACCAAAGAAGAATACAAACAAAGATTAAAAAAAGTTCAAAACATGATGCAAGAAAAAGGCATCGAACTTTTAATTTCACATGACACTAATAACATGAATTATTTAACTGGATATGATGCTTGGTCTTTTTATTATGCTCAATGTGCAATAGTACATGTTAATGCTGAAGAACCTTTGTGTTTTGTTAGAGCTCAAGATGCTGGTGGAGCTTATATTAAAACTTATTTAAAAAATGAAAATGTAATTGTATATGATGAAAATTATATACATACATGGCCCAAACATCCTTACGATTATCTTGTTGAAATTATTAAAGAAAGAAAGTGGGATAAATTATCTATTGGACTTGAAATGGATGCGCATTATTTCACTGCATTTTGTTATGAGAAAATAAAACAAGGTTTGCCTAATGCAAAAATTAAAGACTCCGAAAGATTAGTCAACTGGGCACGTTTAGTAAAATCAGATACTGAAATAGGTTATATGAAATCTGCAGCCATTATTTCTCAAAAAGGAATGAAAACTGCGATGGAAGTTATTAATCCAGGAGTGAGGCAGTGCGATGCTGTTGGTGAAATACAAAAAACTTTATTTTATGGAACTCCAGAATTTGGAGGTGAATATTCAAGTATAGCTACATTGTTACCAACAGGAAAAGGAACTTCAGCTTCTCATTTAACCGCTACACAAGATAAATTTGTAACTGGTGAAGCTACAATTATTGAATTATCAGGTGTTCACAATAGATATCATGCTCCAATGGCACGTACTGTTCTTCTTGGAAAACCAGACCAGGTAAAAATAGATACAATGAATAAAACCATTGAAGCATTACAAGCGGGAATAGATCAAACAAAACCTGGAAATACTGCTGATGATGTTGCCCAAGCTTTTTGGAAAGTATTAGACAAATATGGAATAGAAAAAAAATCTAGAACCGGATATTCTATTGGAATTGGTTATCCACCGGATTGGGGTGAGCATACTTTAAATATATATAAAGGAGATAAGACTGTTCTTGAGAAAAATGTATGTTTTCATATGATTGCAGTAATGCAATTTGGAGATTGGGGAGTTGAAGCTTCAGAAGCTATTAGAGTTACTGATACTGGAAACGAGTTATTTTGTGATTTCTCAAAAGAACTACATATTAAAAGCTAATTAACTATTGCAATAATTTTAAACAAATGATTTATAAACTTCTCTATGGCAAAAAATAACGAATTTGTAAAATTTGATAAAGTTGACAAGAGTTATGATGGAAAGGTCTTAGTAGTTAAAGATCTAAATTTAGATATCGCTGAAGGTGAATTTGTAACGATGCTTGGACCATCTGGTTCAGGTAAAACTACTTGCCTGATGATGTTAGCAGGGTTTGAAACTCCAACTAATGGAGAAATTTATTTAGATGGAAATCCAATTTCAAATATTCCACCTCATAAAAGAGGTATTGGAATGGTATTTCAAAACTATGCATTGTTTCCTCACATGACTGTTCATGAAAATTTGGCATTTCCTTTGAAAGTTAGAAAATTTTCAAAAGTTGATGCAGATAATAAAGTTGAAAAAGCATTATCAATGGTTTCATTGTCAGGATTTGGAAGTAGGATGCCAGCTCAACTATCAGGAGGTCAACAACAAAGAGTTGCTGTAGCTAGAGCTTTAGTTTTTGATCCTGCGGTAGTTTTAATGGACGAACCTTTAGGTGCGTTAGATAAAAATTTAAGAGAAAGCATGCAATATGAAATTAAACACATTCATGAAAGCATCGGCGTTACAGTTGTTTATGTTACTCATGATCAAAGTGAAGCTTTGACGATGTCAAATAGAATTGCAGTTTTTAATGATGGAAAAGTACAACAATTATCTAGTCCTGATAAATTATATGAAGAACCAGTAAATTCTTTTGTGGCAGAATTTATTGGTGAAAATAATACTTTCCAAGGCGAGGTTTCAGATATTTCAAATGACAGATGTAAAATTAAATTAGATTCAGGTAATGAAATTTTAGCAAAACCCATAAGAGTAAAATCAAAAGGTGAAAAAAGCATTGTTTCATTAAGACCTGAAAGAGCCATCATTGATCCTGATGAAAAAATGGATAATAAATTTGAAGGTAAAATAGAAGAAGTAATTTACCATGGTGACCATACAAGAGTAAGATTAGACTTACTAGGAAACAAAGAATTTATATTAAAAGTACCAAATAGTTCAGCTAGAATGGATATAAAATTAGGCAATGAAATCAAAGTTGGTTGGAACAGTTTTGATGCTAGAGCTCTAGACCCTAAATAAACAATAGATAATAATTTATACGGTAAAATATAGCTTAATTTGAGAAATTGAGCTGTTGACTCTCAATACTGATATTGCTGTAATCCTTTTTTTAAAAAAACATTTAAACGGAGGATAAATGAGAAAATTAGCTAAATTATTTTTAGCCCTTACTTTTGCTCTTAGTATAACAACATCTTCATTTGCAGTTACTGTTGCATCTTGGGGTGGAGCTTATACAGAGTCTCAAAAGTTAGGTTATGGTGATCCAACTGCCAAAGCTTTAGGCATAGAAATTAACTGGGTAGATTACTCAGGTGGATTATCTGAAGTTAAAGCACAAGCAGAAGCAGGAGCAATTAACTGGGATATAATGGACGTATTTGCTTTTGACACTATTAATGGATGTGATGAAGGTATATTTGTTGAATTTGATTTTGACAAAGATTTCCCAGCAGCTCCAGATGGAACGCCTGCTAGTGAAGACTTCTTTACAAAAATGCCTAGTAAATGTGCGGTAGGAAATATTTTATATTCTTGGAACTATGCTTATAACAGTGAAAATGTTAAAGGTACTCCAAAAACTATAAAAGATTTCTTTAACACTAAAAAGTTTCCTGGAAAAAGAGCAATCTACAAGTCTGCTTTAACAAACTTAGAGATGGCTTTAGCAGCTGATGGAGTTAAACCAAAACAAGGTGGAGCTAACATCTACGAGAAATTAAATACTGAAAAAGGTGTTAATCAAGCTATGGCTAAGATCAAAAAACTTTGCACAGACCCTAAAGGTGGATGTGTATTTTGGTCTGCAGGTGCTCAACCGCCAGAATTATTAATGAGTGGTGAAGTTGTTATGGCAACTGGTTGGAATGGTAGATTCTTTAACGCTACAGTTGGAGAAGGTGCACCAATCGTTCAAGTATGGGACGGACAAGGTCTTGACTATGAATATTTTGCACTTGTTAAAGGTGGTCCAGATGAAGCAAATGCTAAAAAAGCTCTTGCTATGATGACTAACACAGAAATGTTAGCTGGAAGTGCTAAGTATATTGCTTACGCTCCTTGGAGAAAATCTTCTATAGCTGTTATGGAAGCAGGTGAGCCTTGGTATAAAGATGGTAAAACTAACATGGTACCACATATGCCAACTGCACCAGCAAACACTAAAAATTATTTCCTAGTTGACCCTTGGTTTTGGGCTGATAACGGCACTGAACTTGGTGAAAAATGGGAAGCAATGAAAGCTGGTCTATAATTTAAGTTTTAAAGACTATAATTATATATTATATTGAGGGCGGTTATTTAATAACCGCCCTTTTTATTTATGAGCAGTGAAACACAAAAAATTTTAACAACAGACGGCATTCCTCTAGAAGTAAGTCTAAGAAAAGCTGAGAAAAAGAATAAGATCAAAGCTTTCCTTCTAGTTTGTCCATTATTATTTTTTATTATTATTACTTATATTTTTCCAATAGGAGAAATGTTTTCAAGAAGTATAGACGATAGAATGATCACTAATATGCTGCCTAAAACTTTTAAATCAATGGAAACTTGGGACGGAAAAGAACTACCCCCAGAAGAAGTTTTTGCAAGTTTTTTAGCTGATTTCAGGGCTCTTGCAAAAAAGAAAGAGCATGGAAAATTAGGCCAGAGATTAAATAAAGAAAAAAATGGATTTAATACAATTCTTAAAAAGTTGTGGAGAAAAATGAAGAAGTTTGAGGACGGAAACGCCAAAGAACAAATAATGGAAATTCATAAAAGATTTAGAGATGTAAAATATTGGCAAGCAATAAAAAGAACGGCTCCTCCTTTTACAATGGCAAAATATTTAAAAGGAATGGATATGTATTATGATGAAGATGGAAATGTTACACAGGTAGAAGAAGATAGAAGAATTCATAGAATACTTTGGTTAAGAACTTTAGAAGTTGCTTTTTTTGTTACTCTTTTTTGTTTTTTAATGGGATATCCAATTGCTCATTTACTTGCAACTTTACCAATGAAATACAGTAATTTACTTATGATTTGTGTTCTTCTACCATTTTGGACTTCACTTTTGGTAAGAACAGCAAGTTGGATGATCTTGTTGCAACAGCAAGGAATTGTAAATGACTTTTTTGTCTTCATAGGATTGGTAACAGATGATAACAGGCCAGAAATGATGTTTAATAAAACAGGTACCTATGTTGCTATGACACAAATTCTCTTACCTTTTATGGTGTTGCCTCTTTACAGTGTTATGAAAACTATATCACCAAGTTTGATGAGAGCAGGAAAATCTCTTGGCGGCACTCCATTTGTTGCATTTTGGAAAATTTACTTTCCATTAACCATACCTGGAATTGGAGCAGGGTGCTTGTTAGTCTTTATACTTGCAATTGGTTATTATATTACCCCAGCATTAGTTGGAGGTGCATCAGGAACACTGATTAGTAACCAAATAGCTTATCATATGAAAGCTACTTTAGATTGGAGCTTTGCATCCGCAATGGGATTAATGCTGCTAACAGGAGTTTTGGTTGTTTATTGGATTTACAACAAACTTGTAGGAATTGATAATATTAAATTAGGATAAATATGGCATTACCAAAATATACAGAACCACATTATAGAGTTTGGCATTACACATATTTGGTTATTTGTGGATTCGTATTTTTCTTTTTGATAGCTCCATTATTTGTAATATTCCCATTATCATTTAACGCAGAAGAGTTTTTAGTTTTTTCTGAAGGAATGAAAAGACTTGATCCAGATGCATTTTCTTTGAGATGGTACGTAGATATGATTTACGGAACTAAAAATCCATGGGGAGCTGCAGCAAAAAATAGTTTTATTATTGCTATATTTGCAACAATGGGTTCAATTGTTCTTGGAACAGTTGCTGCGTTGGGTTTAAGTAGCAGACACATGCCTTACAAAGGTCTGATAATGGCAACATTGATTTCACCAATGATTGTTCCTCTTATTATTTCAGGTGTTGCGATCTTCTTTTTTATGGCAAAAGTAGGTTTGGCTGCAACGCATTTGGGCATTATACTAGCACATATTATTCTCGGCACTCCATTTGTTGTAATTACAGTTACCGCTACATTGTCAGGATTTGATCATAGTGTTACTAGAGCAGCCGCAAGTTTAGGAAGTAATCCAGTTAACACATTTATGAAAATAACTCTTCCACTTATTTTGCCTGGCGTTATATCCGGAGGGTTATTTGCATTTGTTACATCGTTTGATGAAGTGGTGGTTGTTTTATTTTTAGCAGGACTAGAAAATACAACTATACCTATTCAAATGTGGACTGGTTTAAGAGAACAATTAAGCCCAACAATTTTAGCTGTTGCAACATGTTTAATAGTTTTATCTGTATTGATACTAGTTACCGCAGAACTTATTAGAAGAAGATCAGAAAGACTAAGAGGAATTAATAGATAGTTTCTTAACTTAACAATTTAATAATATTAATGACCGCCTATTCAAATTACTTTAAAAAAGTAAGAGTACTTGA
>Ga0207989_1000500_pt1 | contig 21824 bp, 18 predicted proteins | sample ETNtaG_7_FD_185777 | JGI IMG/M metagenome (GOLD analysis project Ga0207989, IMG submission 185777) | Marine microbial and viral communities from oxygen minimum zone, Eastern Pacific Ocean - ETNP201406SV65 (SPAdes) (version 2) | ecosystem: Environmental > Aquatic > Marine > Oceanic ... | reverse complement strand
TCAGACTTAGCAATTTGGCAAGAACAAGTAGAACTAGATTATAAAACTAACACATATTCAAAACGTTATGCTTGTATGTCGTCTATTAAAAACTTTGCAAAGTACGATATTTTAGATGACTATATACAATTATATTGTGTAAACAAAAACAATACAAACGATTTAATCGACGTTATACGAATACCTATATTAGAAATAAAAAACGAACGAGTATATAACTTTTGGATTAATACAAATGAAGAAGTAAACTTTCTTCATAATCACCAAAAAATCTTAATGGGCATACAATGAGAATACCAATTACAGAATACGATGTTGTATTCATTAGTTATGATGAGCCTAATGCTGATGATAATTATGCAGATTTACTTAATAAAATTCCATGGGCTAAACGTTCGCACGGAATATGGGGAAGCGATGCCGCACATAAGGCGGCCGCGGAAATAGCCGAAACTGATAGATTTATTGGTATTGATGCTGATAATATTATTGATCCTGAATTTTTAAATATCGAATTAGATGATACAAAAATTGATATGTCTGTTGATGTTATTAGCTGGAGTGCTAAAAATCAAGTAAACGGTTTAGTATATGGCAATGGAGGAATTAAATGTTGGCCTAAAGCCGTAGTTGAAAACATGATGACACATGAGAATTCCAATTCTAAAGAAGGACAAGTAGACTTTTGTTGGGACATACATTATGTGCAAATGAATAATATTTATAGTACAATTTTTAATAATGCAACTCCATATCAAGCATATAGAGCAGGCTTTCGCGAAGGTTGTAAGATGAGTTTAGATATGGGAGATGTTGTACCTGTACACCAATTTAAAGCACGAGTACACTATAAAAATTATAAACGATTATTAGTATGGATGTCTGTTGGTGCAGAAACATTAAATGGTTGGTGGTGTATGTATGGTGCTCGCTTAGGATGTTGGATGACAAACTTTGAACGAGATAATTGGAATTGGGTTGATGTACGTGATTTTGAATGGCATACACGTTATTGGGAAGAGAATATTGCTCCCCAATTTGAAAGTGAAGCAAATACTGGTGTAACCTGTGCATATACAGGTTGGACATATGACTTTGATAAATTAATATCTGAAACATGTAGAATAGGCGAAGATTTAAGATCAGAATTAAACGTAGAAATTGCCGACCTTGATGATTTAGGTAGTAAGTTCTTTAAAGAAACCTATACAAATCCACCAAGAACTGCTCCGTTAATAAGAGAAGATCAAATAATATCAGGTTTTTAAATGAATGATTGGAGAATATCTGAAAAGATAGATAAGGTTAAACCATTACTAGATGATATATCACCTACGTTTTGTTTAGCAAAATGGTTATATGTTCAGATACATTTACCGCATGGCCTCACGCAAAGTTGTTATCACCCTCCCGCTCATAACATACCTCTAGATGAATTAGAACAAAATCCTAGTGCCTTACATAATACAAAATTTAAAATAGCAGAACGTAAACAAATGGTACTTGGTAAACAACCACCTGGCTGTGAATATTGTTGGAAAATAGAAAATCTTAAAAATTCTGAACAAATAAGTGATAGATTATATAGGTCATCAGAAGATTGGGCGGCTGAAAATTATGATTATATAACTGATAATGAATATAATTTTAATGTAAAACCAGCCTATTTAGAAGTAAATTTTAGCCATGCATGTAATCAAAAATGTATATATTGCTCACCTCATTTAAGTAGTACATGGTATGACGAAATAGAAGAATTTGGGCCTTTTAAATTGAAAACTTTAGGTAAAAAATTCAACCATTCAACAACAATAACAGAAGTAGATCATTTACACAATGATATAAAATATTTAGAAGAACAAGGAAAATTACCTTTTGAAGTTCGTAAAGAAAATAAAGTAAAGAAAAAAGATAATCCATATGTAAAAGCATTTTGGAAGTGGCTTCCTCATATCTATGATAATTTGCATCATCTTAGAATGACAGGCGGCGAACCATTAATGCATAAAGATACATATAAAGTATTAAATTATATTTTAGAAAATCCTTCACCTAATTTACAGATAGGGATTACTACAAATCTATGTCCGTCAAATAATAGTACATTTGAGAAGTTTATTAAAATTTTAAAAAAATTAGAAAATCCAATAGACAACAACGTATTAAAAATATGGGAGAAAAATAATTATTTAAAAGAAATAACATATTTTGCAAAAAATGATAATAAGAATATTCGGCAGAAAGATGGTAGTTACAAATGGCAGAATTGGCCTCGATTTATAGTTAATGATAATGAAAAAGTAGACAAAGAAATCGAACCTACTCTTTCTCGAATAGATAGAAAAAAAATAGTAGGCGTATTTAATGAGAAAAATCGAAATGAAACAACGGGAGATTTTTTTTATAAACAACTATGGTTAAAACCTATAAACAATAATTGGAGATGTTTAGGTAGTACAGATTTTGAAAAAGAAGGAAACGAAGGTATTGTTGATAATTTTTCTGCATATGAACATTTAATGCTTTATGTAAGTTTAGATTCTGTAGGCAAACAAGCAGAATATATGAGATATCCTTTAGATTTTAAAATATTAGAAAATAATGTTCATCTAATTTTAAAAAATTTAACACGTACAAATATTACATTTATTAATACATTTAATTTATTAAGTGTTTCGTCTATACAATATTTTCTAGAATTTGTTCATAACCTTAAAAACGAATATGGGTTTGACAAAGTTACATTTGATATACCATTTTTAGAATATCCGAATTGGTTAGCAATTGATATTTTAACAAAAGATTTTTTACAATATATGTATGATACTGAAAAATATATTACTGAATATGACACGTTTTCTGAAAAAGAAATAAAAAAAGTAGAACGTAATATAAGATATATGGAAGATAAAATTTTAGGAGAGAATGATTATTCTTTGCAACGAAAAAATTTTGCATTATACATAGATCAGTTAGATAAACGACGGAATACAAATTTTTTAAAAATATTTCCTGAATACACAGAATTTTATAACTTATGCAATTAGATACAGATTATTTAGAAAATATAAAAATTACTAAAGATAAATTAAATAAAATATCTTCGTCTATGTGTATGGCTAAATGGTTTCAAGTTAGTTTACATTTACCTAATGGAAAAACCCATAGTTGTTTTCATCCTCCGGCACGATTGGTTCCACTAACAGAACTAGAACAAGATCCTGGTGCATTACATAATACAAAGCACAAACAAGTCCAACGCCAAAAAATGTTAAATGGAGAGCGGCCTAGCGAATGTGAATATTGTTGGAAAATAGAAGATGCAGGACATTTAAGCGATAGACATTATAGGTCGGGCGAATGGTGGGCACAAGATGGTTGGAATGAAATAAAAAATACAGATACTATTTTACCTAGGTATGTAGAAGTAAATTTTAATCAAGCATGTAATTTTAAATGTGTATATTGTTCTCCACATTTAAGTACCACTTGGGAAAAAGAAATAAAGGAGTTTGGGCCATATGACCTATCTAATATAAAACATAATGATACACAATATTTAGACATGCCATTTCAAAGTTCCAATGATGATAATCCTTATGTTAAAGCATTTTGGAATTGGTGGCCTGAATTATATAAAACTCTAAAAGTATTTAGAATGACCGGAGGCGAACCCTTAATAGATAATAACACATATAAAATTTTAGATTATGTAATTAAAAACCCTAATACAGATTTAGAGTTAAGTATAACATCAAATTTATGTCCACCTGATAATAAAATAATTAACAGATTCATTGATAAAATTAAAAAAATAGAACAAATAAGGTGGTGGGAAGATCCTAATAAACTTAATAAAGAATACAATAATAATAATTTTGTAGGGTCAAGTTGTAAACATTTTTCATTATTTGTTAGTTTAGATTCAGTAGGCGAACAGGCAGAATACATACGATATCCGCTGGATTATAATATGTTATTAGATAATGTGAATAAGTTTTTAGAGAAGACGCTCACCACAGAAATATGTTTTATAAATACATTCAGCATATTAAGCATACCCAAATTAAAAGATTTTTTACAATTAATTTTAGATTTAAGAATTAAATTTGGCAAAAATACACAAACCATATTAGAAATACAACCCCCCGATCGAGGTGAATATAAGCATCCTCCGGTAATTATCAAACCTAAACAACGTATCTGGTTTGATATACCTATGCTTAATAATCCTAAATGGATGAGTGATGTTGTAATAGCACAAGATAAAAGTTTATTGGCTATACTAGATGATAGTCTAACATTTATGAAAGATAATGTAGAACAAGAAGATTATTATAAAACAGGTCATGGTTTTAAAAAATATGAAATAGAAAAATTAAAAAGAAATATAGATATAATTAAACAGAAATCATTAAAAGATGAAGAATTAAAAAATCATGTAGAGTTAAAACATTTTTACATGTATTTTTCAGAAATAGATAAAAGACGAAAAACAGATTTTATAAAAACATTTCCAGAACTAATAGATTTTTGGAATATAGCGAAGGCTGACAATGGAAGTTGAAGATATTTCAGAATTGCAGAAATATAAAGAAAAAATAATCGATCCAGTTAGTAGTACATTTTGTGCGGCAAAATGGTATGGTGCAACTATATGGCTAGGTCACGGACAAACTACTAGCTGTCATCAACCTCCTGGTCATTATATTCCTTTAGAAGAATTAAAAGACAATCATACTGCAATACATAATACTAAACATAAAAAACTTATGCGGAAATATATGTTAGCAGGTAAACGTCCAGCCGAATGTTTTCAATGTTGGCAAATTGAGGATTCGGGTAAGAATCGCATTTCTGAACGAGTACTTAAAACAAATAGGTTTGCAGAGGAAGATGTTCTTGACCTACCAAACCTATCATGGGATGCAAATATACGTTTACGAACGGTAGAAATTTCCTTTGATCGAGCATGTAATTTTGCATGTAGTTATTGTAATCCCGCATTTAGTAGTACATGGGTTAACGATATAAAACAAAATGGTCCTTATCAAAATATTCAATCAGATGCTAGAGGACACTTTATTAGTTCTGCCGATTGGGCAGAAAAAGCAACTCCCAAAGATGACGACAATCCTTATATTCAAGCATTTTGGAAATGGTGGGAAGAAGAATTAGCAGATTATTTAAAAGAAGTACGTGTTACAGGAGGCGAGCCAATTTTACATCCTAGTGTATGGAAATTGTTTAATTGGTTTAAAGATAATCCGAAAAGAGGACGTAATATGACGTTTTCTATTAACACCAATCTAGTACCGGAAAAAGAAAAAACATTTGATAAATTATTACAAATATCACAGTATCTCCCTAACTTTCAAGTTTTTACAAGTTGCGAATCTGTTGGAAAACAAGCAGAATATATTCGTGATGGGCTTAGGTATGATGTTTGGTTAAGCAATATTCGAAAATTATTAGATCAACCAGGGGTTAAACAACTTTGGATAATGGCAACCATTAATTCATTGTGTTTAGGTGGAATTACCGAATTCCTTGATGATATGTTGGAATTAAAAAAAGTGTATGGTAAAAAAGGTCCTATGCTTTCTCTTAACTTATTGTTATTTCCGGTATTTCAAAGTATTGCAATATTACCCGAATATATTCGATCTCATTATAACAAAAAATTAAAAGCATGGTATACCGATGATAAAAAAAAATTATTAAAAGATGTTGAAATAGTCCACGTTGAACGAATAATACATCATATCGATTATGTTAAAAAACAACCAAGAGATGCAGAACATATTAAAAAAACACATAATGATTTTAAAACATTTTATACCCAATATGATAAAAGACGAAATAAAAATTTTTACACAACATTTGATCCTATAATGGTCGAATGGTTTGATAGCCTCACTGTTGAGGAATCTACAAGCATTCCTGGCGCCGGCGATCCTGCATCAACAGAAATATACTAAAAAATAATATGAGAAAATCAAGTGAATCACTCGAAGAATATAAAAAGAGAATAATAGATCCTATAAGTCCTAGTTTTTGTGCCGCAAAATGGTACAATGCAACTATATGGCTAGGTCATGGACAAACCACAAGTTGCCACCATCCTCCTGCCCATTGGATTCCTAAGGAAGAACTAGAAACAAATTTTACTGCAATTCATAATACCAAACATAAAAAAGAAATGCGTAAAATGATGTTAGAAGGAGATCGACCGCAGGAGTGTGAGTATTGTTGGAAAGTAGAAGATATAAATCGAAACAATATAAGTGACAGAGTATATAAAACAGAAATATTTCAAGATGAAGATGTCCTTGACCTACCAGATAAACCATGGGATGTAGATGTTGATCTTAAAACATTAGAAATTGCATTTGATAGAGCATGTAATTTTGCATGTAGTTATTGCAATCCTGCATTTAGTAGTACATGGGTTAAAGATATAAAACAAAATGGACCTTACGAAAACATAATAAGTGACGGACGAGGGCATTTTACAGATACTGCCCCTTGGGCGGCTAGAGCATCGAATGACGAAGAAGATAATCCGTATATTCAAGCATTTTGGAAGTGGTGGGAACATTCATTAGGTAATAATTTAGAAGAGATACGAATTACTGGCGGGGAACCCTTAGCTCATAAGAGCGTTTGGAAATTATTTGATTGGTTTAAAAAACATCCTGAAAGTAAAATGCGTTTTGCCATGAATAGTAACTTGGTACCTGACAAAGAAGAAATATTTGAGAAATTGCTAAAAGCAAGTTTTAATGTACCTCATTTTGAAATTTATACCAGCTGTGAAAGCATTGGAATACAAAGTGAATATATAAGGTATGGTATGAAGTATAATGTATGGCGAAAAAATTTAGTAAGATTAATGACGGAAAGCAATATTAAAAAATTGCATATGATGATGACTATAAATGCATTATGCTTAGAATCTATAACCGAGTTTATGGATGATATGTTATTATTAAGAGAACAGTTTGGCGCAAAAGCTCCTACAATGACTTTAAATATATTACGATTTCCTAGTTTTCAAAGTTGTGCAATAATACCTGCTACATTAAAAAATACCTTTAAAACTAAATTAGAAAATTGGTTACCGACCAAACTTGATGTATTGACAGACGGCGAACAAGCCCATGTTCAGCGCCTTATTGATTATTTAGATGTAGTTAAAACTCCACATAGAGATACCGCAGAAATACCAAAATTATATAATGATTTCAGGGCATTTTATGAACAATATGATGTACGAAGGAATAGAAATTTTAGATCATGTTTCCCTAGTTTTGTAGATTGGTACGATAGCATACCTTATAATTTAAATCAGGAAAGTATTCAAGCCCAAAATGATCCAGCAACAACAGATACATTTATAAATGACGATGTAGAAAAATGACAGCATTTAATTCTTTCGAGCCGTTGGAAATAATTACAACTAATGAAGATTATAATAATCATTTAAACGGAGTGCGAAATCCTGGGATTATCGTAGATTTGCGTCCCAGTAAGAATACAGTAATGTGTTCTTTAACCGATCAAGAATATAATTCTGCACTTCAACTACTATCTAATACTTTACATGACTACTATAACAAAGGTCAGTACTTCGACAAGATTTATATTGTACATATTACAGAACCATACTTAGATATGGGCGTTAATTTTTTAAATTTAATTGAACAAGCACTTAGATTTATTAAATCTAACTGCCCAAATACTAAGTTTATATTCATAAACGGCGACATAGATTTAAAACATAATATTAGAGAATATACTAAATTAAATTCTATAGACTTTGCACATGTTAATTGTTATGGATTTCCTTTTGGATTATTGAATAGAACAAGAAGAAGATTAACAAAACTAAATCCTAATAATAAAACAATGAATTACAACAATGTCGCAACAAAACATTTCATATGTATGAACGCAGTCCCACACCACTATCGACTAAGACTCATAGATGTCTTGCATGAAAGGAATATTATTGATAAATGTCATTGGAGTTGGTTGAGGCGACAAATTGGGTTGTTAAGAAAAGATGGTGATTTTGATGTATTAGAATACGCAAGTAAAGGTTTTTTTGATTATAAACAAATAAAAGAACTTGATATGTCATTAGATAAATTAGAATTTGAGGATAATCAAGACATAGTAGATGACTTTTATTATCTAACAGACAGTCTAATTGATATTGGAATCGAAAGTGCGCCGAACGGGGAGGCTGGCGGCCAAGCGACAAAGTTTATTACTGAAAAAACGTGGAAGCCATTTCTCTATGGAAAAGTATCATTGTTTTTTAACTGTCAAAGTTATTATGCTATATTAAAAAATTTAGGATTTGAGTTGTATGATGAAATTTTTGACTACTCTTGGTCAGAAATTACAGATATAGATAGGAGAATGCAAGGATATTACAACGAATTAACAAGAATAAGTGAAATTCCTATCGACGAGTTACAAAAGAAGATACTTAGTATTGAAGATAAAATTTTAAGAAACAGAAACCATGCGTGGAATTGTGACTTGAAAACACTTCCACTTTTTACGGAATATCCAACATTATTGCCATGAAAAAAATAATACCAATTTGGAATAGCGATGGAAGTTGTGCAGAAGAAAGTGAGAACAAAACTTTCTGTATGGCTCCATGGTCGCACACTTACATATCTCCACAAGGTGAACGAAGGCTATGTTGTGCAAGTAGAGAAGAGCATAGTTTTCAAAAACAATATATAGATGCTACAAATGATGAACGATATGGAGAAATAAAAGAAAGCAAAACAGAAGCAGATGATTTTAATCCTGTTAATTTAGCAGAACATTGGAATTCTCCTTATATGTGTAACATTCGTAAAAAATTAATAGCAGGTGAACGTATATCACAATGTGATGTGTGTAATGATGACATCTTAAGTATATCATCGTATCGCAAATGGTTCACAGGTGTTCTGTTTAGAGATAAGATACAAGAAGCATTTGACAGCACAGACGATGACGGACACACAACAATGCCTACTATTTCGTTTGATTACAGATATTCAAATCTATGTAACTTCAAATGTCGTATGTGTGGTGAACAATTAAGTTCTGCATGGGAAGCAGAAAAATATAAGCATAACATGTGGACTAAAGAAAGTCAACCATTTATGCAACCCAAAGTAAAAGAAAAAATGAAAAAATTTCAGGTTGATGTTGTTGAGCCTGAGTTTAAAGATGCTATTAGCAAAGGTATAGTTGAAGAAATTTATTGGGTAGGCGGCGAGCCATTAATGTACGAAATGCATTGGTGGGCATTAGAAGAAATGATTAATAATGGTAGTGCAAAGAATTGTTATTTACGATATAATAGCAATTTAAGTAAAATACGATATAGAGGAAAAAATTTATATGATTATTTGCCTCAATTCAAAGATTGGTTGATGTGTGCGAGTATTGATGGCACAGGAGAAATTGTAGAATTTATTAGAAAAAACATTGTGTGGAAAGAATGGTTAAACAATTTCAAAGAAGGATTAAAATTACCAGGTGGTAAGGATAAAATGTTATTCGATCTTACTATAACGGGTCCGGGTATGTTTTCTATAAAAGATTTGTTTGATTTAAGTCTAGAATTAGATGTAAAAATTGAAACAAAAATTATGTTTGCATTTCATCCTGATATAGTATTTTCTCCTTTTACATGGCCTAGACATATATTAGATAGAAAAATAGACAAGTTACTTACATATATAGAACCTAGAGCAACTCATAAACAAATAACATTGGTTAAAACTTTAAAAGAAATGAAAAATAGACCTACATTTGCAGAGCAATGGCCTGACATATATTTAGATAAATTTAAAAAAGGAAAACATTATCAAAATCAATTAGATGAGATACGTAATGAAAAAATTACTATTGCTGACATATACAAAGCAGACGATGAACTATATGAATGGTGGATGAATAATGAGTAAAGCATTAATAATTATAGATATGTGGGATAAGTATCATCCAGGACATGACCGTTTCACTAATTTATTAGAACAGTTGTCGTTAAGATTGAAAAGTAAGATGCATAAAATGGACAAAATACCTATAGTAGTGGCTTCATATGATACACCAATTATTTTTCACGGTCTGATCCAAAAAAAATCTTCTGAAACACCATGGAGTACTACTAACCAGACTATACTAGATGGATTGCGTGACTATACTGATACCGAAGACCCACATTACATTGTCTCTTGGGATAAAGATGAAGTGGTGAAGTTTTTAAATTCGCATAACGTTACAGATTTATATTTTGCTGGTGCCAGTTTTCCTGGATGTGTTAGAAGTCGTCCGTTGGGAATAGATAATATGAAAGATAATTTTAATTGTCATGTTATTATTGACTGTGTATTAAATACTCTAGGTATCGAGTATACAGAATATGATATTATACATGATACTTATCGCAACGTATTCGTATCTGGATTATCATACATTCACAGTGACGAGTTAATTAGTACATGAGATCGGAGTTGCACAATGATTAATGAAAAGAACAAAGATGTAATCTGTGCCGCACCTTGGATGCATTTATATATCCATCCAAACGGAATTGTGTATCCTTGTTGCACAGGATCGGTTGAATATGGTAAAACGTCAGACACTAATTCCATAAAAAATGTTTGGCATAGTGATGTTGCTCAAAAATTTCGAAAAGAATTGCTTGCTGGAAAAAAACAAAGTGGTTGTAAATTTTGTTATAATCAAGAAGAACATATAGGTTATAGTTTGCGAACGAGTTTAAAAGAGCAATATGGTCATTTAATATCGTCGGATCTAACACCAAATATGAATATAAAATACTTAGATATACGTGGTAGTAATTTATGTAACATGGCTTGTATTATGTGTGGTTCTGAATACAGCAGTAAATGGTATGATGCTGAAATAGCATTAGGTAGTAATGAAAATAATTCTTTTAAGTCTCTTAAAATATCTGATACTGTAAAGAAAGATATTTTAACTGATATTATTAATGATACATTAGAAATTGTATATTTTGCAGGTGGCGAACCTCTAATTATACCGTATCATTATGAAATGTTGGATTATATGATTAAAAATGATTATGCAAAAAATATAGAGTTGCGATATAATACCAATTTAAGTACATTAAAATATAAATCTGTAGATCTATTAAAAAACTGGTCGTCCTTTAAAAATATTACTTTATCTCCTAGTATAGATATGATAGGAGAACAAGGCGAATATCATCGATATGGTTCTAAATGGAATGATATTATTAATAATTTAAAAAAAGTTAAAAATAAAATGCCAAACGCTATAATAGAACCTCAAGTAACCGTGACATCATTAAGTATAGGTTATCTTCCTGAACTTTTAAATTTTTTCATTAAAGAATTAGATTTTACAAATAACGATATTATTAATGTAAATTTAGGTATATGGCCTAGTAAATTAAATCCTCAACATTTACTACCTGATATTAAAGAAATATATATTAAAAAATTGCAAAATTTTTTAAATAAAACATCCCAAGCAGAATTGTGTTCATCGGTAATTTCGCCCTCATTAGATTTCCTTACAAATAAAGATTGTGACCAAAATGAATTCTTTGAGATGATAAATTATTTAAATGAGATAGATAAAATAAGAAAAACTAATTGGAAAGAACTTTGGCCTGAAATTTGGAAACATAGGTGTAACAAATGATCGATACTTTTTGTCCATTATTATTTCAACACCTTGCAACACATCCTCACGGTGGTGTTACCCATTGTTGTGTTGCTGATCATCGAAATGCATTAAGTAGTGCAAGAGATGATGATTATTATTATAATTTAAATACCGATACAATATATGAAACATTTAATAGCAAAAGTTTTCAAACTGCTAGACTAGAATCGTTACAAGGAAAAAAACCCAAAGCATGTTTACGATGTTTTGATGAAGAAGAAAAAGATATTGAAAGTAAACGATTAGCTGAAATAAAAAACTATCCTGAGTTTACAATAGATAAGGCTAGATATATAACAAGCAACGACGGAACTATTGCAAATATACAATTTGATTTTGTAGAATTAAGACTAGGAAATATTTGTAATGTAAAATGCAGGACATGCAATCCTGCTAGTAGTTCTAAATGGCATGAGGATTATAATAAATTACGTAAAGAGTTAAGTTTTAATATAACAGATTATGGTAACATTGAAGGAACAAATTGGCCAGATAAAAATGATTTTTGGGATAATTTATTTGAACATTGTAGTAATATAAAAACTTTTTATATTAACGGCGGCGAACCGACACTAAACAAATTACATTTTAAATTTTTAGATAAATTAGCATTGGCAGGTAAAACTAATGTTAAACTATGGTATAATATTAATATGACACGGTTATCTGAAGAAATAATAAGTATTTGGCGTAAATTTGATAATGTAAAAATTTCTTGCAGTATAGATGATTTAGAAAAAAGAAACCATTATATACGATATCCTACAAATTGGGATGATGTAATGAAAAATTTTTTACGATTAAAAAAAGAAAATTTTGAATTAGATGTTACCCAAACTGTTTCGTATATGAATTATTCTAATTTAGATAAATTTTATGATTTTTTTCATAATAAACATAATGTATGGGTACATCATAATTTTGTATATGATCCTATGTTTTTGTCTCCGGCAGTATTACCTAAAATTATGCGAGACAAATTACATAAAAGATTCGAAAAAACATTTGAACCTTGGCAAGTAACTAATTTGATTAATTTGTTTAATAAAGAAGATAATACCGAGCATTGGAATAACGCAATGCAATATACAATTCAATTAGACAAGATCCGAAATCAAAAAATAGGAGATTATTTAGAAGAGTTTAAATATGTTTTTTAATAAACCCATAGATATGAGTATATCTAATAAAATATACTTTAGAACTAATATTAATATACCATTTTTAGAAATATATGGCTCACCTGGTTCAACAACCAATAATCGACAAATATGTCGTTTGTATAATGCTATAATTTCTAATATTGATAAAAATTTTCAATATGATCGTTATTATTTTGTTACTATAAATCTAGCATTTCGAGAAAAACATCATACAAATTATATAGACGCTTTGCATGAATTTGTTGATAACATGAATAATAATAATTCTATAATATCAGATCTTTGTGCAAATAACGCATTATTAATATTTGATTTTAGTAGTGAACTTATACCTATATCAATAGATAGTACCACATTGTATGGAAAAATTAATAAAATATTTCAAGATAATAAATGTGCATCTAATGTAAAATACTGGTCAATGTACGAAAATCCATTTGATATAATAGATAAGAAAAATTGTAAAGTCGATATTATTCCTATATCTATTACTGCATTACGGTATGTAGAATTTGACTATGAAGAATATAAAAAATTAATATATAAAAATAATATATCTCGCAAATCTGCATTATATTTAAATGGACGAGGTAGACCTCATAGATTAAAATTATTAGTAGAATGTATAAAAAATAATGTAAACATAGATAACATGCATTTTTCATATGTTAATTATGATAAAGCATTTGGCTATAATTATTTAATCGACCAAGCACTGGGGACTAATAGTAAGTCCGACCGGGATAAAATTATTAATAAATATTTTGGAAGACAAATTTTACCTGGTAAAACTTCTAAACAATCATCTAAAATATATAAAAATATAAATGAAAGTATATCCAACCAGGATCTGTTTGATTTGACTTCTAGTAATTATGATGTTAATATTTGGTTAAGTTCGAGTAGTATAGAACGAGTGTGGGAATTATTAAATCACAGAGCAAAATCAAAATTTGAAATTATTACCGAATATACGTTTGAAGATATATGTATATCAATAAGTGAAAAATTATCATTAACAATATTAAGTAAAATACCATTTGTTGTTTTAGGTGATAGAGGATACATGTCACATCTAAAAGATTTAGGATTTAAAACATTTGATGGTTTTTGGGATGAAAGTTATGATAATGATATATGTGATAAAAGAATTAGTAAGTTAGCAATTACAATAGCAAATATTCAAAAAGATTTTAAATGTAATATCGATGAACACGGAAATTTTAAATACACAGATAAAATGACAGAAATATTAGAGCATAATTACTCGCATTATAAAAATGTATATGCACCCCAATTGCAAAATAAAATTTTAAAATCCTTAGCCAAGCCATGAATAAATTATCTACATTACTAGAACAACATATTGCATCTTTTAAAGATAACTATCCCGAGATTGCATCATTACATGAAGATATGAAAGAACATAAGGATAGTTTTTTAGAAAAATTTAACGTAAAATTCTGGTTAAGTCATGGCCATATGTTAGATACTAGTATAGGCGATGCATCAAAAGATATTTCAATTTTAGATTTAGGTACACAACTTGGATTTATGCCTCATTTTTTAAAATCTATAGGATTTACAGATGTGTCATCTACTAATTCAAGTATGGAAGCACAGACTGGGTTATCTGATCTCGAATTATGCTGGGATAGTTTATTAGAGGTTCCGCCAATTGATTTAAATATTAAACCTCAAGAACATTTTATTTTACCTAAAAAATATGATGTAATATTATGTTCACAATCTAATATATTATGGAAATCAGATAAAGTTTTAAAATATAGTAGCAACCATCTTACTCAAGAAGCATTTTCTTTTCATAACAACGGAACAATAGATACATTTTTTTCTCCGTATGATGTAGACGACATTAAATATCTAGTGCAAAATCTAAGACAATACTTAAATGTTGGTGGAAAAGCAGTAATACAACCTTTTCCTTTTCCTTATTATTTAGATTCTTTTGAGGAAGAATTAAGATTAATAAAGGGATATCAATTATCGTCTATGAGTAATTATTTCCATGAACAAAAGACGATAATTAACATAGATGAAAAATATTTAGATTATTTTATTATACCGAAAGACCATTATTATATAGCAGGCGATAGAGGGTTAGTAGGAAAAAATTATACTAATTTTTTAAAACAAAATTGTTCGGGTGGTAATACCAGTAATATTGATTATACTAATATTGAACAAACAAGAGAAGCAATTAAGAATGCAACTCCATCATATGTAGTTATTAATGCCGCATCTGTTGGTGGACTATTAGAAGATTTGGATCGAAGTTTTGAATTATTATTATGTAACTTAAAAATACAAAACAATCTGTTTGAAGTTTGTGCTGAAAATAATATTGAGCGTGTGCTACTTCAAGGTAGTACATGTAGTTATCCTGAACATGGGGAACAACCTTTTAAGGAGCATCAATTAATGGGCGGACCTCTGTTTGACGGATACTTAACAACTGCTCTACCTAAACTTGTAGGTATGTATCAATGTCGGGCAAGTAATGATAAAAGAAAAACAAAATGGCGGACTGCTATTAACACCAATTTATTTGGTCCGGGAGATAGGACAGGTAAACATGCACATGCTGTTGGTGCTCTTATGCAAAAATTTGTTAATGCAATACAATCAAATTGCAACGAAATTGAAATATGGGGAAGTGGTAATCAAAGTAGAGATATATTATATATTAAAGATGCAATATGTGCTATGGATATAATATTAAAAAACGACAGATATGATACAGTAAATGTAGCAAGTGGTGTCGAAATTACAATTAAAGAATTAGTCGAACATTTAATACATATTAGTAAGTATAAAGGTAAAATTAGGTATAATACCGATAAACCAGAAGGTGTTAAGAATAGAGCAATAGATAATTCGAGGTTAACAGAATTGGGCTGGGAACCAAAATATACATTAGAAGATGCATTAGCTGAAACATATAAATGGTATTATGATAACTCTTAATTCACACATGAATCCTGTGTATGGGATAGAAGAAAAACAAGCCGTTATAGATTATATTAATAGTGACGGTTGGTTAATGGAATTTAAAAAAACAAGAGAACTTGAAAAATTAATAATAGATTTTACAAATTCAACATATTGTTCTATGACTACAAGTTGTACAGTAGCATTGTTTTTGGTTTGTTTGGCAATAGAATTAAAGGCAGGAGATGAAGTATTAATGCCTGCTTATACTCAAGCCGCTACTGCCAATGGTGCTAAAATGTGCGGAGCAACTATTGTATTTTGTGATGTTGATCCTGTTAGTTACACAATAAAGTATGAAGAAATACAGAAAAATTTTACAAATAAAACAAGAGCAATTTTTATAACAAGCATCAATGGTAGATATCCATCAAATATAAATGAAATAATTAAATGGTGCAAAGACCGTAACTTATGGGTAATAGAAGATAGTGCTCAAGCATTAGGATGTTATAAACATAACAAACATATAGGTACACTTGGTGACTTTGGTTGTTTTAGTTTCGGTGCACCTAAAATGATTACAACAGGACAAGGCGGCGCAATTATATCCCATAATAAAAAAATGATGGATAAAATTGATGCTATAAAGAATTTTGGTAGAACAGTTGGCATAGGTGAAGTTTATAATATTTTTGGATTAAATTTTAAATTTACAGATTTACAAGCCGCGTTTGGAGTAGAACAAATGAAAAAATTGCCTGATATATTAATTAAAAAGAAACAAATTTATAATTGGTATCAAAAACATTTAAAACATTCTAATATAAAATTTCCTAAAACAGAGGAAGGTGCTGTACCTGTATTTGCAGATGTTCTATTCGAAAACAAAAAATGGCGAGATATAATTGCTAAAAAACTTAGTGAGGTAGATATAGGATGTAGAGCGGTTTACGCTCCGCTTAATAAAAGCCCGTTATATAAAAATATAAATAATGCACATACTCCAATCGCAGACGATATAGGTAAACGGGGTCTTCAGTTACCCGCACAACCTAATTTAGACGAAAAAGATATTATTCAAATAACAAATCATATTTTATCATGGGTAACATAAAAAAATTAGATTATGACATAAATCCAATTACTATTCAAGATGGTAGAGGAGCAATTTTTACTTACTTTCCTGTACGAGATCATATTGTAGAATGGAGTTTAATTTATACCAATAAGAATTCAACTAGAGGACATCACCGGCATCCAGAGTTTGATGAATATATATTTTTTATAGATGGATTTGGGGTATATGAAGAAACATTAGATTCGGGCGGAGTTGAAATTATTAAAGTAACAACAGGCGATTGTATTTACATACCTGTAAACACATATCATACATTTATTCCATTAACAGATGATTGTAAAGCGGTAGCTCTAATTACAAAAAAATGGGACGATTGTAATCAACCAATAATTAAAAAATGATACTAAATGAAAAAAATACGTGTAGAGTTTGTAGTAGTAATGTTACATTAGTGTCAGATTTTGGTGAAATATGTATCAATGATTTTCCTAAAGAAGCAACTGATGTTATAGGACAAGCACCCATGATACTAGATCAATGTGAAAATTGTGATTTAGTGCAAATGCGTCATACAGTAGATCCAAAAATTTTATATGGTGAATATTATTGGTATGAGAGTGCATTAAATGAAAAATTAAAGAATAATTTATTAGATATTGCAAGTTCTGCAAATAAATTATCAAATCCTGGCGATACTGTTATAGATATTGGCGCCAATGATGGTACTTTACTAAGCGGAATAAAAAATGATAGATATAAAATAGGGTGTGAGCCCGCACCTAATTTATGGGAAAAGTTAGTTAGTGAATGTGATATTATGATTCCAAAAATGTGGGATCATAAATTTTTAAAAGGACAAAAAGCAAAAGTCATAACTGCTATTGGTATGTTCTATGACATGGATAATCCAAATGAATTTATTCATAGTGTACGAGAATGTTTAGATGACAATGGTATTTTTATAGCTCAATTAATGACTCTTGCTCCTATGTTACGTATGAGGGATTTAGGAAATATTTGTCATGAACACCTAGAATATTATTCATATAAGAGTTTAGTTAAATTATATGAGCAAAATGGTTTAGAAATATTTAATGTAATAGAAAATGATATTCAAGGAGGTAGTTATCAATTATGGGCGAAACCGTTAAATGAAGGCAGTATAGATTATCCAGAAGATTTATCTTTATTACATGAATTTTTTGCACAGATTAAAAAAAACGGAGAACTTTTAAAAGCAGTATTAAGTGATTTTATTAAACAAGGTAAAAAATGTTATGTATATGGAGCAAGTACTAAAGGAAACACAATGTTGCAAATTTGGAATTTAAGTAAGTATTTTCAAGGTGCCGCAGAAATTCATCCAGGTAAAATTGGAAGATTTACAGTAGGTACAGGTATTCCTATAATACATGAAGATAATGCTAGAAAAAATGCAGACGTATTTTTTGTTCCAAATTTTGGATTTAAAGATATGTTTATCGAAAAAGAAAAAGAATGGATTAATAATGGCGGAGCAATGGTCTTTGCAATGCCAGATGTTAATGTAGTTAATAAAATAAAATAATGAAAATTGCTATTACAGGTGGTGCCGGATATATTGGATGTAGATTATGTGAATTATTATTAAATAATAATCATACTGTTGTTTGTATAGATTGGTTAAAATATGGCATTCAACCAATATTAAATATTTTAGATAAACCTAATTTTGAATTACATAAACTTGATATTTGTTCTCCTGAGGTCGAACCTGTTATTAAATCATGTGATGCAGTTATTCATTTAGCGGGTATTGTCGGATTTCCGGCTTGCAACAAAGAACCTTACTTAGCATACAAAGTTAATGTTGAAGGAACTAAAAGAGTAATTGATGCTAGTATAGGTAAATTATTTGTTTATGCAAGTACCGGAAGTGTGTACGGGGAATTAAATTCAATTTGTAAAGAAGATTGCGAAACCAATCCTATAAGCACTTATGCAGTTTATAAACTAGCAGGAGAAAAAATATTAGAAGGAACTGATGCAGTTATATTACGACCAGCAACTGCATTTGGTGTTAGTAATAGATTAAGACAAGATTTATTAGTTAACGATTTTACTTATAAAGCAATTACAGAAAAAGAATTAGTTTTATTTGAAGGACATTTTAAAAGAACATTTTTAAGTATAAACGATTTAGCACGATCATTTTTATGGGCAATAGAAAAAAATGATATAATGAAAAATAATATATGGAATGTAGGTGACGAAAAATTAAATCATACAAAATTAGAAATTGCAGAAATTATAAAAAGTAAAATTGATTATAATCTTATAATTAATACTGAATTGTCTCATGATGAAGACGGAAGAAATTATTTTGTCGATTACAGTAAAATTAGAGAAATTGGCTTTAGTGCTGACGAAACTCTTAGTAATGGCATTGATAACCTTATTAAAATTTACAAATGAAAATTAACAATAGATTTAGTTCGTTATCTCAAGCAAATTGTTACGAAGAAGAACGAGGGGAAAATCATTACTATATGAATAAAACAAATGGCAAGTATGGTACGTATGATGGCTTTCATAATGATTATTATTCAAGAAGCAATATTAATGATGAAATACTAAAGAAAAAACATATATTATTTTTAGGAGATAGTTTTATATTTGGACATGGTGTACCTCGAGGACATACAATTTCAGATCATTTTGAAGAAATATTAAATAACGACGAGTATTGTGTTATTAATTTGGGAATGCCGGGGTCTGGTGTTCATTATTCTACTTTAAGATTACAACAATGGTGTAATTCGTTTGGTAATCAAATTGATTCTATATATTTTGGTATATCTGCTTTAACACGAAGACAATTTTGGTTTCAATGTCCTTCTGACGGAAATGAATTCCTGTATAATGTATATTCAGATTTGGGGTATGATAGCGACAAGCGGAACGGAAAATACCAATATAGAGGATATCCCTTCATATCCCACGATCGTCACATCGCTAGCCTCATCGGTGGGCAGCCTGATAGTGGACGCCTGCGTGCCGAGGAAAGATTTATTCTTAAATCTGTACAAAAGGGTTACGAGCCGATAGTAACTTCAAAAGTAGATAGTGTAGCAATGTTTGATGCTTCGTTACAAGCAATAAAAACCTTAGGTCTTTTATACAATTTTAATATTTTTAGTTTTTTTACACTTTCTGATTTATTAACAGAAAACGAACGTACAATGATAAAGCATAATATTGAAACATCAAACACAGAACATCAACAGTTTATATTTGATATAAGACATATCCTCTTCTACTGGCCTCGCCTCGACGATCCTTTGAGGGAAACATTTTTAATTGAGCCCCCAATTGATAATCATTGGAGTAGTGACGGTTGTCGGTATGTTGCTGACAACATACATCAAGAAACAAAACATTGGTATAAAAATAAAGGAAAAAATGTATAATATAGGATTTATAGGATTAGGAAAACTAGGGTTAGAATGCGCCGAAGCAACAGCAGGAACTCATTATTACCAAGACTCGACGTTTAACATGTCGGTAACTGGTTATGATATAGTAAAAAGAACTAGTAATAAGATTACTGTTACAGACGATATACAAAATGCAGTAATAGATAAAGATTTTGTTTTTATTGCAGTTCAAACCCCGCACGATCCAAAATATGATGGAAGCACTCCTACTTCACATTTAGAAAAAAAAGATTTTGATTATTCTTATGTCGAAGATGTATTACATAAAATTAAAAATTATATAACTAAAGATCAAAATATAGTTCTTATTAGTACTGTATTACCAGGAACGTGTCGCGAACGATTTATTCCAATAATCGAAAATACAAATTGTAATTTTATATATAATCCGTACTTAATTGCAATGGGTACAACTGCATGGGACATGTTAAATCCTGAAATGGTTATTATAGGCAATGCCGACGGAACCCGAGAATTGGATTCTCCGACAAGCAAATTAATACAGTTTTATAAAATAATAATGCAAAAGCATGATACAAGATTTGAAGTAGGTACATGGGACGAAGCAGAATGTATTAAAATTTTTTATAATACATTTATATCAGCAAAAGTTGGACTTGTTAATATGATACAAGATGTTGCTGAACGCAGTGGTAATATAAATTGTGATATTGTTGCTAATGCTATTGCCAAATGTACACAACGTATTATGGGTAAAGCATATATGAAACCAGGTATGGGCGATGGTGGGCCTTGTCATCCTAGAGACAATATTGCATTACGATATCTAGCAGAAAAATTAGATTTAGGGTATGATTTATTTGATGCTATAATGACCGCAAGAGAAGTTCAAGCAAAGCGTATGGCTGAAAAACTTATTAGTTTTAACATGCCGATTGTTATTTTAGGAAAATCATTTAAACCTGATGTTGAATTTACAGATGGCAGTAGTAGTATGTTAGTAGGTCATTATGTAAAAGAACTTGCCCCACATTTAGATTTATATTACGACGAAAACCCACAAAATACATTTGAACCTATTACAGAAGAAATACACGATATACCTTGTGTATATTTGTTAGGGCATAGAGGCAAACACCATAATTTTACCTTTAATTGGGATAGTATTATTGTAGATCCATGGCGAGAGTTTACAACAGATAATCATCACAATTCACTTATAGGAATTAAAAAAGTAATACATTATGGAAATACAAGATAAAATAAAATATATAAAAAATTGGATAACCAATTATGCAAATGAAAATAATTTTTCTAATCTAGTTATAGGAATTTCTGGCGGTATAGATTCTGCTTTAACAAGTACTCTTTGTTGTATGACAGAATTAAATGTACACGCACTAAACATGCCAATACATTCTGCAGATAAAA
>Ga0207989_1000489_pt1 | contig 22109 bp, 21 predicted proteins | sample ETNtaG_7_FD_185777 | JGI IMG/M metagenome (GOLD analysis project Ga0207989, IMG submission 185777) | Marine microbial and viral communities from oxygen minimum zone, Eastern Pacific Ocean - ETNP201406SV65 (SPAdes) (version 2) | ecosystem: Environmental > Aquatic > Marine > Oceanic ... | reverse complement strand
AAACTGCAGATGATACTGCCAGGGTCTATGCGAATTCTTTGCTTATTACAAGGGATGTTACCTTACGTTTGAATTGGACCTTCTCACCTAACCTTACCTTTCAGTGTTTTGTCCAGCCTTTTTTTGCAGATATGGATTACAAGAATTTCTTTCGATTACGGGCTCCTAAGACAATGGTTCTTGATGAATATGACTATCTTCGAAATCATGAAAATCCTGATTTTAAATTATATAATACTGTAGGTACTTTTGTCTTCCGTTGGGAATATCGTTCTGGCAGTACCATATTTTTAGTATATAACCTTAACCAAAGTAAATCTTACTCTCCCGTTGAAAAAAGTTGGACTAATGAAAATGAGAATGCACTATATTTCAAACTGAATTACTGGTTTAAGAGTTAGGCTATGTTTCAAATTCTTGGTTTATTGCTGAATGATTAATGATGTTATAAATGTTATTGTAGCACTGCCAAGTCAGCATGTGATTTTCGGAGGTATCAGTACCATACTTTGTCTCGCTGCAGCATGGGTTTACAGCCATGGTTCAAACAAATTGAAAACTATTATACTTGAAACAATCAGTTGGCTGGTGGTTTTCAATGAGATTGTCTTCCAATTGAATATGGTCTATTATGGTATCTGGTCTTATCGCACATCTCTCCCCCTGGAAATGTGCTACCTGTCTGCTTTGCTTATTCCTGTTTACACTCGCTTTCAACATTATCGCCCTCTGCAGAACTGGTTCTTTTTTGCAGGTTTTGGTGGTTCATTTTTTGCATTTATTAATACCAATTTATCTGAGATGGCGCAAATATATATGTCTATTCACTATTTTTTTGCCCACGGTCTTGTCATCTTTATAATGTTTGCTCTTGTGATAGATGACTACCGACCGCGATGGGCTGACTATTTTAATGCCATACAATGGACAACCGTTCTCGTTGTATCCATCATTATCATTAATCTGATTCTTGGAAGTAATTATATGTTCACCTTCGAAAAGCCACCGGGAGTTAATTTTACATTACTGATGCCGGAATGGCCCTATTACTTTATGGTTATATTATTTCTTGGCCTCATATTTTATACTTTATTAATGCTTTTATCTTTGGTCCCTAAAAAAAATTAAATAATATAATATTCCTTATTTTTTAATCAACCAAGTTAGAATGTTGGTAGCATTCCGAAACACTTAGTTGAACATATGTTCTGAATATCCATTATCACTCACAAATTATTAAATCTATTGATAAATAATTAATAGTATAGAATATAAAAACGCTCATAACGCTCAATATAATCTTGGTTTAATTCATCATTATATTTAATTTAGGTTATGTCAAAATACATAAATCTCTTTAATATAATTGGTTTTCAAACTGGCTGGTGGGCTTGTGTTTTGGGTACCAAAAATGGCTATCCATATCTTGGACCTTTAGTTATGTCGATCTTTCTATTCATTCATTTCTCCAGGTTAGATAATAGAAATAAAGAGATATTTTTTGCAGTTCTAGTTGGCCTCATTGGAACTGTTGTGGATACAGTTCTGCTTCAAACAAAACTCATTGAATACCAGGGAGTTTATACAGATAATGTTGCGCCTCTTTGGATCACTGCTATGTGGATAGGGTTTGCTGCAACGATTAACCATTCATTGGCATGGCTAGATAATAAATGGATTATGTCTTTTACGCTTGGTGCAATATTTGGTCCGCTATCATATTATACTGGAATAAAATTTGAAGCGCTACATTTTGAAATTTCTGTATTAACAATATCAATACTTGCTTTATTATGGGGAGTTGTGATTCCATATCTTTATTACCTAAATGGAAAAGTTCTAAGTAAAAAATGAGAATTACCTTTTATTTTCTATTAAATATTTTGATTTGTGGTTGTTATACCAATGAGTCAGAAGTGATGGAGCCACTAAAAACTGTAGCAAAGGTAGATATTGAACGTTTTATTGGCGACTGGTATGTTATTGCCAATATCCCCACGTTTCTTGAAAAAAATGCTACTAATGCAATAGAATCCTATCGGTTGAATGATAAAGGAGATATTGATGTAACTTTTACCTTCTACAAGGACAGTCCTATTGGGGAGAGAAAGGAGTATCACCCAAAAGGCTTTATTTATAATACCACCACTAATGCAGAGTGGCGTATGCAATTTTTGTGGCCCTTCAAGATGCCATTTCTCATTATTGATATTGATGATGAGTATAGTTATACCGTTATTGGGTACCCCAGTCGGAATTATGTTTGGATTATGGCTCGTAAACCAGAATTACCCGAAAAAACTTATCAATCTATTCTTAAAAATTTAGAGAATGTTGGCTATGATATATCTCAAATTAATAAAGTTCCACAGATCTGGTAACATCAGGAAAGTTATAAAGAATCAGCTATGAAAATTGCAATTATTGGCAGTGGAATTTCAGGGCTCACAGCATCTTATCTTCTTAATAAAAAACATAACATTACACTATTTGAGAAAAATGATTACCTTGGCGGACATACCCACACACATGATATTACTATTGGTGAAAAAACCTTTAGTGTGGATTCGGGGTTTATTGTTTACAATGAAAAAACATATCCTAATTTTATAAAATTACTGGATATTTTAAATGTTGAGCGTCAAAAAACGACTATGGGGTTTAGCGTAAAGTCAGAAGTAAAAAATCTTGAGTATGCCGGCAATTCACTCAAATCTGTTTTTGCCCAAAAACGTAATTATTTCCGACCTTCATTTCTGCGAATGCTGGCAGACATAATTAGGTTTAATAAAAAAGCAAAAGCGGAATTATGTATGTCGCCACAAGTGACACTGGGCCAGTATTTAGACCAAAACTCATTCTCACAATCATTTATAAATCACTACATAATTCCAATGGGAGCTGCCATTTGGTCCACAACTGCAAAATTGATGATGGATATGCCGGCATTATTTTTTATTAGATTTTTTAATAATCACGGCTTACTTCAAATCAAAGATCGATCAGGCTGGTGGGTAATCAAAAATGGTTCAAAAGAATATGTAGAAAAATTAATTGAGCCCTTTCAAGAACGCATAAGAATGAAATCAGAAATAAAGACAATTAAAAGATCGACAGGTAAAATCATTATCACTCATACTGGTAGCCATGAGGAAGAAACTTTCGATGCTGTTGTTATAGCAACCCACAGCAACCAAGCTCTAGAATTATTAGCAGATGCAACTGAGAAAGAACAAACAATTTTAGGAGCAATTCCCTATCAAACGAATTCTGCTTTGCTCCATACCGACACATCTATCCTTCCCAAGCGCAAACTGGCATGGTCAAGTTGGAATTATTATCTTGACCAAGATGAGCATAAACCTGTTATGTTGACCTACAATATGAATATTTTACAAAGACTAGACTCAGATGAAACATTTTGTGTTACACTAAATAGCAATGATTTGATCGACCAAAGTAAAATAATAAAAGAATTGAACTATGAGCATCCATTATTTACGTCTGAAAGCATTAAAGCCCAAGCACGCAAAAACGAAATTAGTGGTGTGAATAACACTTATTATTGCGGTGCATATTGGCGGAATGGTTTTCATGAAGATGGTGTCGTAAGTGCCTTAGATGTTTGTAAAAATTTTGGGATAGGATTATGACTCTATCATTAGGCAATTACATCTATAAAGGTACTATCCGCCATAGGCGATTCACGCCATTTGACCATTTTTTTACCTATCCACTATTCATGGCTTACTTTGATATCTCAAAAATTGATGATATGTTGACAAAATCTTGGCTATGGAACGTGAATAAACCATCCCTCATTTCATTTTACCGCAATGACTATCATGGCAATGTGAATCAATCTTTGGATGAAGCAGTTCGTAACACAGTGCGTGAGAAAACAGGTAAAATATTGAAGGGTCCTATTCGTATTTTAGCCCATTTAAGATACTTTGGGTATTGTTTTAACCCTGTCAGTTTCTATTACTGTTTTGATAAAAATGACCAAGAAGTAGAATTGATTATGGCTGAAGTGACTAATACGCCTTGGCAGGAGAGATATACTTATTTTATTTGGATAAAAGCTCAGGGTAAAGATGATTTTTCAGCAAGCTTGAATAAACGGCTACATGTAAGCCCGTTTTGGGGAATGGATCATGATTATGAATGGTTTTTTACATCACCGAAAGACTTCCTGACTATTAATATGAAAAATTTTAAATCCAACCATAAAGTATTTGATGCAACCTTAATTTTGAAAAGGGCTCCACTAAACTTGAAAAATTTAGCGCTGCACCTGTTAAGATTTCCATTTATAACCTTCTTAGTTGTATTTAGAATCCATTGGCAGGCACTGAAATTGTGGTTTAAGGGAGCGTCTTTTTTTACGCATCCAAATAAATTAAATAGTGAGCATATAAGTGAAGGATAATAGGCGCGTAGATTTAGCCGCAGATAAGCTAATGGCAATCACCCCCCCGTCCTTTTTGGCAACTTTTTTTAAAAAGATTATTTTAAAGAAATTCAAGCAATTGCAATTTGGATTTTTAAAAATATCAGATGGTGATGAAGAATATCATTTTGGAGATGATGGAAGTGAACTTAAAGCCAACGTCGAAATATTTTCCCCTGAGTTTTATGTGTTTATGGGTAGCGGTGGATTATTGGGTGTTACAGAATCTTATACAGCAGGATATTGGCAATCAAATAATCTGGTTTCTTTAATTCAGATTGTTATTCAGAATAAAGATGTAATGGGCCAACTCGACTCTGGATGGGCAAGATTATTTAAACCGGTTAATCAATACGTACATCGTTTTCGTCAAAATTCATTAGGCGGCAGTAAAAAAAATATCCTTGCACATTATGATTTAAGTAATGAGTTTTATCAGTTATGGCTGGATGAAACTATGACTTACTCATGTGGTGTATTTGATAATAATTCCAGTACTTTAGAAGAAGCATCAGTGGAAAAGTTAGACCGTATTTGTCGGAAACTTCAGTTGACAGACCGGGACTCCGTGTTAGAGATTGGTACTGGTTGGGGGAGTTTTGCTATTCATGCAGCAAAAAATTATGGATGCAAAATAACTACAACCACTATTTCAGATGCGCAATATGAATTAGCGAAAGAGCGCATCAATCAAGAAGGCTTAACTGATAGGATCATTCTTCTAAAGGATGATTATCGTAAGCTTACAGGCCAATATGATAAAATTGTTTCTATCGAGATGATCGAAGCAGTTGGACATGAATATGTACCGGTATTCTTTAAGATAGTGTCGTCGTTGCTAAAGGAAGATGGACTTTTTGTCATGCAGGGTATTACGTATAACGACCAGAATTTTGACGTATATAAAAATTCAGTGGATTTTATAAAGAAGTATATTTTCCCGGGTTCTTGTTTGATCTCAGTATCACAGGTCACAGAAACAATGAAAAAATATACTGATTTATCTATAATTCATCTGGAAGATATTACTGTCCACTATGCAAGGACACTTAAGATTTGGCGAGACAATTTTCAATCTAGTATACCAAGTATAAAGGCACTAGGTTTTTCAAGTGCGTTTATAAAAATGTGGTATTTTTATTTCGTTTATTGCGAAGCTGGATTTCGTGAAAGGCACATTGGTGACTATCAATTCGTATTCTCTAAACCGGGAGCACGTGAAATCAAAATCAATTATTAATTATGTTAAAATCATTAATTCAATTTGCTGAAAAAGGAATTCTTCCAGATAGATTAATTTGTCTTGGTATCAGGAATTTGTGCAGAAAGAGACTGGATTGGGCAAAAAAAATAGGCTACCAGGCGCTTGAAGATCATCATCAATTATGGGTTGAAAAATTAAAACAAAGTCCCATTGCATTGGTGCCTGAAAAGGCAAATGAGCAGCATTATGAAGTTCCTCCAGAATTTTTCGAACAGGTATTGGGAAAGCATTTAAAGTATAGTTCTGGCTATTGGCCGGATGGCATTTATACTTTAGACCAATCTGAAAAAGCAATGTTGGATATCACCTGTCAGCGAGCGGATTTGAAAGATGGAATGAACATCTTGGAATTGGGCAGTGGATGGGGCTCTTTAACCTGTTTCATGGCCAAACTACTTCCTAATGCAACTATCACTACCGTCAGTAATTCACATGATCAGGGAGAATATATTCAAAATCGTTGTCGTCAAAGTGAAATAAGAAACGTCAAGGTTATCACAGCAGATATGAACGATTTCAAGACAGATGATGTTTTCGATAGAGTCGTATCAATTGAAATGTTTGAACACATGCGAAACTACCAGGAATTATTACGAAGAATTCGTAGTTTTATAAAACCTGAAGGCAAATTATTCGTTCACATATTTTCTCATAAATTTTTGGTATATCCATTTGAAGATAAAGGGCCCGGCGATTGGATGTCCAGAGAGTTTTTTAGTGGAGGTCTTATGCCTTCTCACCGACTTCTACTTCATTTCCAAGAAGATTTAAATATTGAAAAAGTATGGCGGATTTCAGGTTGTCATTACAGCCAAACATCTTGGGGTTGGTTGGAAAAGATGGATAAGAACAAAGCGCACATTATTGATATATTTTCGAGAACATATGGCCAAAATAATGCAAAAATATGGTGGCAAAGATGGCGAATATTTTTTATGTCCTGTGCAGAATTATTTGGGATCAACAATGGCAATGAATGGGGTGTCTCTCATTATTTATTTGTTAAAGGTAATTCGGAATGAAAAATTTCCACGTAAACTCAGCTGAATCGACGAAGATTAACCGTTATGTATTAGCACAAAAAAATATCAGTATACATTATGCAACAGATGTTTTAAGACTCAAACTTTTAGATGAGCCTATAGCAGAAATAAAATCTTCAATTGTGCAGGATGATTTGAAGCCACTGGAAATTATAATCTTAAAAATGGGTGGTTTCATTTTTATATGATTATATTAGTTATACTTATCGCCCATTGGTACTTGTGCTTGTTTTTTCAAACTTTTTTTCTCCATCGTTATGCATCTCATAAATTCTACACCATGAGTCCGACATGGGAGAAGGTCTTTTATTTTTTTACATTTATTACCCAGGGATCTTCTTTTTTAAATCCAGCTGCTTATGCCATTCTGCACCGTAAACATCATGCTTATGCTGATACAGTTCAGGATCCTCATTCACCAAAGTATGAAAAAAATATTTTTGAATTTAATAAAAGAACTTTTATTGAGTACCGCAACCTTGTCAACCAGCTCTTTCATAATAAAATCAAAACTGCGGATGTACCCCGTTGGCCAACTTTGGAAAAAATTGCCGAATTATTACCTGTAAGGGCACTATTTATATCTCTTTATATCAGCATCTATTGGAATTATGCTCCTTCTCTTTGGTATTTCTTTTTAATTCCATTACATATTTTTATGGGGCCTATTCATGGATTTATCGTCAATTATTTCGGCCACCTAATTGGCTATCGTAATTTCAAGGAACTCAAAGATAATTCAAAGAATACATTGCCTGTTGATTTATTAATGATGGGTGAGCTCTACCAAAACAATCACCATAGAGCACCTAACAATAGGAATTTTGCCTACCTTTGGTTCGAAATTGATTTGGGGTATCTATTTGCGTCTTTACTACAAAAATTAAATATTATTCAATTAAATAGGGGAGTGTAAGCATGCGTGATATCTTCATTTCAATCATTTCAGTCCTTATAGCATGCGCATTTGCTTGGGCAGGGTCTTACGGAGGCCCATCCTTTGCTGAATTTCCTGCATTAATGTTGATAGCGGGGACAGGTTTTATAATTCATTGGATAATTTTTTTACCATCATTCTTTTTTATAACTGAAAAATTTTATGATATTACCGGAACAATAGCATATTTTGTCATGGTCGGCTTGGCGGTATATATTGCGAGTGAGAGTCGTTCGCTTTCAATTCTGTCTAAAATTATTGCTGTAATGGTCCTCGTTTGGGCATTGCGTTTAGGTTTATTTTTACTTATTCGGGTCTTTCGCGTGGGCGAGGATAAAAGATTTTCTGAAGCCAAAAAATCCTTTTTCAAATTTCTGATGTTTTTCAGTCTTTCAGCGTTATGGGTTTTTCTGACAACGGCTAATGCTTTGACTTTAATTCTAAATAATCCAGATATAAATGGTTTTATATTTTTAGGTATTGGCGGAATTATTTGGATTATCGGATTTTTATTTGAGGTGATTGCCGATGAACAAAAAAGGCAGTTCAGGAGGAAAGACTCCAACCATGGACATTTTATTACAACAGGCCTCTGGTCTATGTCACGCCACCCAAATTATTTCGGCGAAATTCTGATTTGGATTGGTATGGCAGTCATATCCTTTCCAGTACTTTCAGGTTGGCAATATGCGACCTTGATTTCACCGCTATTTGTCATCCTGATGTTGACCAGGGTAAGTGGTATAAACCTGCTAGAAAAAAGTGCTGATAAGAAATGGGGGAATCTGGATGAATACCAAACATATAAGAGCACCACTGCAACTCTTATTCCTTTTAATAAAAGTAAGAATAAGAATTAAATAACAACAAAATGAAAAACATACTAATTTACATTTTCGGAGTAAGCATAATAATGGCTATCGAAAAACCTGAGTATAAAGTAATTCAGAATTACGGTAACGTAGAGATACGAGAGTATAAACCGATGGTTATAGCTAAGACCAACGTTCATCAAAGTTATAGAGCAGCACAGAGTGAAGGATTTCGTCGTATTGCGAATTACATTTTTGGTGGCAATGATAAAAAGATGAGCATTGCTATGACGGCGCCAGTTATTTCCCAAAAACTTTTAACAGATTTCGAAGAACACGAGATATTGTTTGTGATGCCTAAAGAATATGCTATGTCCATGTTGCCCCAACCTATTTTGGATGATGTAAAATTAGAAGAGAGATCATTAAGTCGAATTGCTGTTATTCAGTTCGGTGGCTGGGCGACCCAAGACAGAGTAGTCGACTACCAAAAAAAACTTGAAACAAAAATAAATGAACTCAATTTGAGTAAAATTGGCAATTTTATGGTGGCGCAGTATAATTCACCCTGGGCGCTGCCGCCATTCCGCCACAACGAAATATTAGTTCAAATCAAATAAATTTACTAATTCCATAAAATTGAATATTGATATCATTGAATCTAAGCTAAGAGCATGAAATATTTGAATTCTAAAGAAGTTGCATCTATTATGGGTGTAAATGTTTCAACCATAAAACGATGGACTGATAGTGGTAAACTTGACTGTTATCAAACCGTAGGTGGCCATCGAAAATTCCTTTTGTCCCATTTGAAGAATTTTTTAAAGGAAAAAATAAATCAAAAATTAAGAGTAAATATAATTCAATATTTAAATAAGGGCGATAAAGAACTTATTCAACGAATTGATAGAATCGATTATAAATATTTAAGAGACTATTTACTTCAATTAGGCCTTCAGCAAGGAGTTGATTCTATTCATGATATTATAAATTCATTATTAATTAAAGGAGAGCCGCAACATCGTATATATGATGAATTGATTTTAAATCTTTTGAATAGAATAGGGGTCCAATGGTCGAAAAATAAATTTTCTATTTCAGATGAACATGTAGTTTTAGAGACAATCAGAAATGTTATGTATCGAATTCACTCTGAAGTCTCTACAAATGATTTAAAATCAACAAAAAAAATTATTTGTATGACATTAACTAATGATGACCATGAAATACCACTAGTAATGATTCAATCAATATTACATGAAATGAACATTCCTATTATCAATTTAGGAACCAATTTACCGGTTACTGAAATAGAATCTAAAGTTCTAGTTTTTAATCCGACACATTTAATCATTTCTTCAAATTATGTGTTGGATCCAGATACATTTAATTCAGAAATATCTCGACTTATTCAATTTTGTCATAAAAAGGATATTGAAATACTCATTGGTGGTTCTGGAAATCATTTATTAATTGAAGAAAATAGGTACGCTACTATTGAATTAAAAGACATGACAGAATTGTTCAATTATTTTAAAATAGGGATAGTCTCATGAAAACTTTTGAGATTAATATGAAACAATACATTAATAAGCCATTAGATGTTGTTTTTGAATTCTTTTCAAAACCAGAGAATCTTGAAATGATTACTCCCAAATCACTTTCATTCAACATTTTGACTCCAACCCCGATTAAGATGGGGAAGGGAAGTCTCATTGACTATACAATTCGTTTATTTGGCATTCCAATTCATTGGCGTACTCTCATCTCCGATTATGAGCCTCCTTTTCGTTTTGTTGATCAACAAATTAAAGGCCCATATACATTTTGGCATCACACACACATGTTTCAAGCGGTTGAAGGAGGAGTTGAAATAATCGACAAGGTAAAATATTCTTTACCGCTGGGGTGGTTGGGCACACTGGCCCATGCAATTTGGGTACGAAAAGATTTAGAGAAAATTTTTAAGCATCGTAAAAACGTAATCCAGAATTATTTCGAAAAAACAAATATATCTACTGAAAGAATAATCAAATCATGAAAGTTGCTCTGTTTGGTGCTACAGGATTTGTAGGGTCTTATATTTTAGATGAATTGATTTCTCAAGGCATGGAAGCAAACCTAATGATTCGGGAAGGGTCTGAAAATAAACTGCTTCAAAAGGAGAAATGTCGGATAATTAAAGGAGATATTAATGATGAAATTGCGATTAATAAAACTCTGGATGGTTGTGGTGCTGTAATCTACGCTATAGGGATTATCCGTGAATTTCCAAATCGCGGGATCACCTATGAGAACACCCAGTTTAATGGTGCCAAGCGATGTATAGATGCTGCAAAAGAAAAGGGCATTAATCGTTTCATTCTAATGAGCGCCAATGGTGCCAAAATGAATGGAACCAGCTATCAAAGTACAAAATACATTTCCGAAGAATATTTAAAGTTTTCAGATTTAGACTATACGATTTTCAGGCCATCCTTGATTTTTGGAGACCCACGTGGTAATGATCGTCCGGAATTCTGCACCCAATTAAAAAAGGATATGTTAAACCTTCCTTTTCCTGCACCAAATTTTCATAAAGGATTTAATCCATTAAAAGCAGGGGACTTTGCCATGTCACCTATTCACATTAAGGATGTGGCATCCATTTTTGTAAAATCTATCAGAGAGATAAGTTCTATAAAAAAAACATACTGTCTTGGTGGTGATACCTATTATTGGCAAGAAATAATTAAAATAATTTCAAGTGCGTATGGCAAAAAAAAATGGACCATTCCCGCACCAGCCATCATCATACAGGGATTCGCATTTTTATTCGATCGATTTCAATGGTTTCCAATTACAAAAGATCAAATAACGATGCTACTTGAAAGCAATGTTTGTCAGTCGGATGAAATTTTTAAATTATTTGATATAAGTCCTATTCCATTTGCCCCAGAATCGTTAACCTATTTAAAAAATTAAAATGCAGACATTTTTACCTTACCCAGACTTTAGGCAATCCGCAGCATGTCTGGATTACCGCAGATTAGGCAAGCAACGGGTTGAGGGTGTTCAAATATTAAAAGCAATATTAGGAGAAAAATCTTTAAATGGTAAATCATATAAAGGATGGCTAAATCATCCCGCGACTTTAATGTGGAAACCCTATCCAGACGCGCTTAAGTTATATGTAAATACTATGATTGAAGAATGGGTGAGAAGAGGATACAAAAATACGATGCCATTATATAAAATTGAGAATAATATTCAAATGCCAACCTGGTTGGGTCTAAAAAAATTTCATGCATCTCATCGTTCCAATCTAAAAAGGAAAGACGAACTATATTATGAAAAGTATGGGTGGAATGAATTGCCTGATCAGGCTTATTTATGGCCTATAAATAATGATTCAGATTAAAGATAATTTAGAGAATGAATAAAGTTGAACTATCAACTAAATAAAATTATAAATCTATTTTAAATGTGTATTTAATAATATATAAATTATAATTATTCGTCAATAAATATCATGATTTGTTCATATAAATCGTGTTATTATATATTAATTTATATAATATTAGTTGTATATTCAACTAATGGAAAATAAAAGTTCACTTCAGTTTCATATGAACATGGGAAAACTTATTAGTTCAGTCCATAATATGCTTACAAGAAGATTTGTTCAGAATGCTCATGATGCAGGTCTTGATATTTCACTGGATCAGTGGATGGTTCTAGGTCCAATACATTTTCATGGTGATGCATCTCAAAAATTATTAAGTGAGTTTTGTTTTAAAGACAAAACAAGTATTACAAGGATAGTTAACACTCTAGAAAAGAAAAATTTAGTAGTCAGAGTCTCAGATCAACTCGACCATAGGGTAAACCGCGTGATTTTAACCAACGCAGGTAAACAACTATTTAATGATGTTTTACCTATAATGAATAAGACCAAAAAAGAAGTTTCCCGCGATATATCAGAGTCTGATATAGAAACTTTTAAAGATGTTTTAACAAAGATTATGTCAAACTTAGAAAATGAATAAAGTTAATCGCATAAAAAATAAATTGAATCTGATTATAATTTTATTCATCGTGTTCCTCTCTGGATGCGCCAGTAACACTTTGGTAATGGTGGAAGACATCGATGTCCAAATGCCTAAAATCTGGCAAACTTCAATACCTAGTAGTGAAAAAGTTACTGGCAAGTGGTGGGAAATTTTTGATGATGACGATCTGGAAAGTTTTATTTTAGATTTTCAAAAAAACAGTCCTGATCTGCAGTCAATCATAGATAATAAGAATATGGCATTTCAGAGTTCAAAAATTAACAGTGCTGGTATTTTTCCTTCGCTAAATGGTAGTATCAGTGCTGACACAAGTGTTCAAAATTTATCGGGTTTTGGTGCAATAGGTAGTTTCCTAGATTCTCAATCTGGAGAAGAAGATAGCTCTTCTCAAAATTCCGAATCATCGAATGAAGTTATTAGTTTCGGAAATACGACCGCAAGGCTAGGTTTGAGTCTCCAGTGGGAATTAGATATATGGGGGAGACTTTTAAACGGAAGAAAAGCTGCTCAGAAAAATTATGAAGCTATCAGCTATGATTTATCTTATGTTGGGTTTTCAACCATTATTAGAGCGACTCAATCCTATTTTCAGGCAGTAGAAGCCTATGGGCAAATGATGATTGCTCAAGAATCTTATGATAGTTTTTTAGAAATAAGAGACCTTGTAAAAGATAGATATGAAAGAGGGTTAAAATCGAGTCTAGACTATCGACTTGCTGAGACATCTGTTTCAACTTCAAAAGTTTTAATTGAATCTAGGGCATTACAACTAAAGACCTTAAACCGTCGTTTGGAGATCCTTTCCGGTAAATATCCAAAAGGAGATTTAATTACCGGGAAAACTTTACCCGTCTTTTTGCCTAATATAGAATCAGTTATCCCTGCAGATTTATTAACGCGTCGCCCAGATATTCGGAGCCTATTTTTAAAAACAGAATCAGAGGGTCTTTTATTAGCTCAGGCTAAACGAAATTTATTGCCGGGTATTTCACTTAACGGGTCTGTAGGAACATCAGCCAAAAAATTAGAAGATATCTTCAATGATGATTATGGAATTTGGAATATGGGCTATAGTTTGACAGCTCCTATCTTTAATGCAGGAAGGTTAAGAGCTGCGGCAAATCTGCAAGAATCAGCGCAGAATAAATCTAAAAAAGATTTGTTAAAAGGTTTGCTGAATGCATTTTCTGAGGTAGAGCAACTTTTGGAATTAGATAAGTCTTTATTAATACAGCAGAATGCTGTTAATGATGCCGTGCAGCACTCTTTAGATGCCTATAATTTATCAAAAGAGCGTTATGATAAAGGAGTGACTACACTTGAGTCCGTTTTAAATACTCAGAGACAATATAATGATATTCGTTCTCAGTATTTAACTCTCAGTCGGCAACGAATTGAAAATCGCTTATCTTTAATATTAGCCCTTGGTGGGGATACGAATTAAAATCAAATAAATAAAATAAAAGATGAAAAAATATATTGGATTAATAATTTTAGCCTTCAGCATAATTATTGCAGGTGTTTTAATAAAAAGTAGACCGGTAGTTGTTCCTAAAGAAAATAAAGAAGATATACCTTATGTTAAAACAATGATGATTTTGCCTAGGACGGTGAAAGCATCTATTTCTTCTCAGGGTATTGTTCAGCCTGAATCTGAATTAACATTACTTTCAGAATTAAACTCAAGGGTAGAGTGGTTATCTACAAAGATGGAAGCAGGATCAAGTTTTAAAGAAGGTGATACTCTAATTGTTTTAGATAAAAGAGATTACGAATTAGCATTAATAACTGCTGAATCTGAGGTATTAAACGCGGAGGTTAATCTAGAACGTGAGCAGGCAGAATCAGAGTTGGCAAAAAAAGAATGGAAGAGAGTCGGAGCAGGCTTAGGTAGTGACCTAGCGCTTAGAAAACCACAAATGGCTCAGGCTAAAGCGACTTATGCTGCAGCAAAAGCAAGGCTTGAACAAGCTAAAAGAAATTTGAGTAGAACAGTTTTTATTGCGTCTTTTGATGGACGTGTCCGTAGCACTAATATTGAAATTGGAACAACTGTCTTTCCCGGAACGCTTCTTGGGAATATTTACGCTATAAGTGCTTATGAAATTCGTTTACCAATCGCAGATCAGGATATCCCTTTTAGTGGCCTAAAATTTAATGGGCAGAAGATTGAAGAAAGTAAGCGTTTAGACGTAATTATCATTCAGGGTGATAATAAATGGCCAGCAATAATTGTTAGGACAGATGCTGAAATTGACCCTGCCACTCGGATGATGGCTGTAGTTGCAAAAGTTGATAACTCAGATAGAAAAATGTTTACTACGCCATTGGCTGTAGGTCAATTTGTTCAAGCAAAAATTTCAGGAATTGAAATTTCTGAAATTTCTATTTTACCTCGATCTTATGTTAGAAATGAGAGTGTATGGGTTGTTGATAATCAGATGTTAATGCAAAATAGATTGGTTGAGGTTCTAAGAAATGAAGATGAGTTTGCGCTAATTGGAGAAGGTTTTGAGCCTGGAGATAAATTATTGACTTCTCGAGTTTCATCTTTGGTTAATGGATTAAAAGTAACTCTTGAACTGAGATAAACATATGGAACGCGTAATTAGGTGGTTTGTAAACAATAGTGTCGCATCTAACTTAATGATGTTTTTCATTATACTATCAGGTGCTGCAACCATACCCCTGCTTAATATGGAGGTTTTCCCTGATATAGAAGTGGATATTATAAATGTGACAGCTATTTATCCAGGAGCAACTCCATCTGATGTTGAAAATGCAGTTTGTGTTCGTATTGAGGAAAGATTGCAAGGTTTAGATGGAGTAAAAAAAATATCTTCTACAGCTTCTGAAAATGTTGGTAGTGTCAATGTAGAAATTTTATCTGGTCAAGATGTTACTGAAATGTTGGATCGCGTAAAAGCAGAGGTAGATGCAATAGATAATTTTCCTGAAGGTGTCGAAAGACCAACGACAAAACAATTTATCACAAGCCAAGCAAATATTACAGTGGCAGTTGGTGGCGAGATGGATGAATTAACTTTAACGAATTTGACTGAAGAAGTTAAGGATGAGATAGATGCTCTGCCTGGAGTAACCTATAGCTCATTCGTAGCAAAAAAAGATAAGGAAATTTCTATAGAGATTAGTGAAAAGACTCTTAGAAAGTACGACCTAACCTTAAGTCAAATTTCAAGAGCAATTCAAAGTCTTTCAATTGATATACCAAGTGGTAGTATTGAAAACATAAATGGAGAAATTTTAATCAGAGCACAAGGTCAGGGGTATACAGTCGATTATTTTTCATCTATTCCAATTATATCTGACCCATCAGGTTCTATTGTCAGACTAGGTGAAATAAGTGAATTAAATGATGCTTTTTCGATAGATTATGATCTTGAATTTTTGTTCAATAGCCAGCCCTCTAATTTGATCACAGTTTATCGTGTAGGAGATCAAAACTCAATTGATATATCTAGTCAGATAAAAGATTATGTCGAAAAAAAGCAAAAATTTTTACCAGAGGGAATACATATTACAGCCTTTGATGATGAAGCTAGACTTCTTGTTGGAAGAATTGAAACTATGACTAAAAATGCTTACCAAGGTCTTTTACTAGTTGTTATTGTGTTAGCTCTCTTCCTTAAGCCAAAACTTGCTTTCTGGGTATCGCTTGGAATTCCAATTTCTTTTATGGGTGGTTTTTGGTTTATGCCAGCCTTAGACCTTTCCATTAATATGTTATCGTTATTTACGTTTATTTTGGTGCTCGGTATTGTAGTTGATGACGCAATTGTAGTAGGTGAAAACATAGCATTGTTTAGAGAGAGAGGTATGGATCCAAAAGAGGCGGCTGTTAAAGCTGCAACACAGGTTTCGATACCTGTGTTTTTTGCAGTTTTAACAACGATGGCAACCTTTTCTCCAATGCTTGCGGTGGAAGGACAAATTGGAGCAATATGGAGAATTTTTCCTCTAATAACTATTTCTGTTTTGTTTTGGTCTCTTTTTGAAAGTCTTACAATTCTTCCTGCTCACTTGGCTCATAGCTCAGAAAAAAAATCTAAAATAATTTGGATCAGATCTCTTTCTGATAGGTGGGAAAAATTTCAATCAAAGATAAAGAATGGTTTAGTATTTTTTGTAAATACATATTATAAGCCAACACTATTAAAATCAGTAAATAGACCTTTTACTTTTTTAAGTATTGCAGCATCAGTTTTTATTTTAACGATTGGAATAATCGGTGGTGGAATTATAAAGTTTTCATTTTTTCCTCCTATAGAAGCAGACTTAGCTATTGGAACTGTGGAATATCCATCGGGTACTTCAATAGAAATAACTCGTGAAGGATATTTAAAATTAGAGGAATCTGCAAAAATTCTCGAAGAAGAATTAAATAAAGAATTTCCAGGGAAGTCTATTATAAAAAATAGACTTTCAACGATTGGATTTCAACCTCAGAGGACAAAAACATCTCGCGGTCCAGGGAATTTAAATGCATCTTATGGAGGACCTCATTTAGCTGAAGTTGCATTAGAGCTTATTCCTGGAGAGGAACGATCTATAGGGACAGAAGAAATTGTTAGGAGATGGCGAAGATTAATGCCATCGGTTCCAGGTGTAAAAGAGGTAGGCTTCTTTTCAAGTTTATTTTCAACTGGAGAGCCAGTTAACGTACAACTATCTAGTAAATACATGGACGACCTTCTTGACGCAAAAGAAGAATTAAAAAGAGAGTTAATTCAATTTCCAGGTGTCTTTGATGTGAAAGACAATTTCAATATAGGAAAAGAAGAGATAAGCATCAAACTGTTACCGGCTGCTGAAAATTATGGAATAAATATGATGATGCTAGGAAGTCAAGTCCAGCAAGCGTTTTATGGTTTGGAAGTTCAAAGTATTCAACGTGGTAGAGATGAGGTAAAAGTAATGCTTCGCTATCCAAAGAATGAAAGAGCTTCCATTTCTAATTTAGAAGATATGATGATAAAAGTTCCAAATGGTTCAACAATACCTGTTCGTCAAATTGCAAAATTAGAATTAGGAGAAGGTCTTTCTTCAATTCAAAGAAAAAATAGAAAACGAGCAATTAATGTAACTGCAGATGTTGATTTGACGGTTACAACAGGTAATGAAGTGATTGCTGCAGTTACTGCTTCAATATTACCAAAAATTTTAAAAAAGTATAATTCAATTTCCATTAGTTTAGAAGGAGAACAGCAAGAGCAAGGGCAAAATTTAAAATCTATTGGTAAAAACTTTTTATTAGCTATGATTGTGGTTTACATGCTCCTTGCGATACCATTCAAATCATATTTTCAACCTCTTGTAGTTATGTCTTCAATTCCATTTGGTTTAACAGGGGCCGTTTTTGGGCATCTTATAATGGGAATTAATTTTTCAGTCCTCTCTATGATGGGTTTTGTTGCCTTAACAGGCGTTGTTGTAAATGATAGCCTGGTAATGGTTGATTTTATTAATCGATATCGCAGTGAAGGGAATAGTATTATGGATGCTGTTTTAGAAGCGGGGCCAAGACGATTTAGACCAATATTCTTAACGTCTCTTACAACATTTGTTGGCCTTACGCCACTATTACTCGAAAAAAGTATTCAAGCAAAATTTATGATTCCAATGGCCGTTTCACTGAGCTTTGGTGTGATTTTTGCAACAGCAATTACATTATTTTTAGTTCCTGTCGGATACTTAGTTTTAGAAAAATATATTTTAAAGACTGAAAAGGTGAAAATAAATGAAACGTAATCTCATATTTTCTTTTTTAATTATATCAATTATAAAAGCACAAACATCTCTCATCTCAGGCTTTGTTTCTGATTCTTCTTCGGGAGAAGCGCTAATTGGGGCGAATGTATTTTTACAAGAGACAGGACAAGGTATGGCAACGGATATAAATGGATATTATATTATTCAGGATATAGCTCCGGGTAATTATACTATAATGGTTTCCTATATTGGTTTTAACATGTATAAACAGAATACGAGATTAAATGATGATGAATCAAAGAAAGTAAACATTAATTTAGTTGAGCAAGTTGTAGAATTAACAGAAGTTGAAGTCACAGCCGAAAAGTTGCAACGAAAAAATAACATCCAGCCTAGTAAGATAAACCTGAGCCCTAGAATGATGAAAGCTGCACCAGCTTTGGCTGAGCCAGATCTATTTAGAACAATACAAGCTTTGCCTGGTGTTTTAACAACTTCTGAATTCAGCACAGGCTTAGTAATTCGTGGTGGAAATACAGACCAGAACCTGATAATGCTCGATGGAATCACTGTTTACAATCCATCTCATTTAGGTGGTGTATTTTCTAACTTTATTGTGGACGGAGTTAAGGAAGCGGAATTGATAAAAGGTGCCTACAATGCAGAATATGGAGGCCGGCTTTCAGCCGTACTAAATGTTATAAGTCGAGAAGGGAATAAGAATGAGTTCAAGGGTAAAGCAAATTTATCTCTTTTATCAGCTCAGACTACTCTTGAAGGTCCATTTTATAAGGGTGCCTGGGTTTTATCGGGCCGAAGGACATATTTTGACCTTGTTCTTCCTAAAGTTTTACCTGACAATATTAATGCAAATATTCCACCTTATTATTTTTATGATATTCAGAGTCATGTTTTTTCGGATATTACATCAAAAGATAGAATTTCATTCAGTTATTACTCTGGAATAGATGATATACTTTTTGATACGTTTGGTCTAGATGGCCAATGGGGTAATAATACGGTTAGCGGACATTATAGAAGAGTTTTTAGTGAGAGATTAGTTGGTAATATTTTAATTGCAAATAGTCGTTTTTTTACTGAATTCGGGTTAGGCGGAGATAATGGTTTAGTAAGTTATAACGAAATTGATGATAAAACACTGTCGGCTGATTTTTCATGGTTTAAATCATCAAACTCAACCATAAAATTTGGAGCGCAATTAAAAAAGTTAGGGTTTGAATATACAAATAAGTTTCAGGATTCGACGCAGTTCCAGATAAAAACGGATCCTCTTGAATTTGCTCAATATATAAAATTAAAATATAAGCCGAATGACCTTTTTATTATTGAGCCGGGGCTAAGGCTGAACCTTTATAATGTATATCCTGACTCATTATTTCCGGATCTTCGATTAGGTCTGAAATATATTATCACCAATAACAGGTATCTTAACTTTTCAGTGGGTAATTATCATCAATTTATAAGCACCTTCCAAGATGATTTTAATCCTTCTATTTTAGATAATTGGATAGCGGCTGATACATCTGTAAGTCCTGGAAAATCTGTGCAAGTTGTGCTTGGATACGAAGAGTATATAAAAAATATATACAAAATACAGGTAGAAGGTTATTATAAAGATTTAAAAAACCTTCTTACATATGAAGAGAAAAGGTCAACAACAGATGCTCAAGTCTCTGATGAAAGTTTAGCAAATATTGTTACACCTGCTGATGGATATGCATATGGGCTAGAACTTTTTGGACAAAAAATGTCAGGTAGGTTAAGCGGCTGGGTGGCTTATACTTATTCTGTTTCAAGAAAAATAATGAATAGTATCTATGCCGATGGTGAGCAAGAGTACTATACAAATTGGGATAGGACTCATGCATTTAGTGTACTTGGAAATTATCAGTTTAATAAAAAATGGGAGACTAATTGGAGATTTGCATTTCAATCTGGTCAAGCCTATACTCCGATAATGGGGTATTATGTCCAGAAATTTCCAGAAAGTCCTGAAGAACTTTTTAGAACTATTCCTGGAACACGAAATTCAGGAAGATATGAACCATATAGCCGGTTAGATATTGGAGCCGTCTATCATGCAAAAATTGGTAAAACGAATGTTGATTTTTTCTTTCAGATTATTAATACTTTAAATCGAAGTAATACATTTAGAAAAATTTACTCCCTTGGTAGTCCATATAATGGATTAGATGATGATGGCGATTGGGATAAGGACCTTCATGATACCAATGGCAATGGTAGGGCAGATCCTGGCGAACCAAATGTTGATGAAAGCGATGAAGGAAAAATAAATGAAAGAAGCATTGGGCTTTTTCCAATACTGCCAACTTTTGGTTTTACATGGGAGTTTTAAAAATGAAAACATCTATTTTACATTTAATGATATTTTCTAATATTATATTTTATTCATGTGATTTTAATGATCAAACTTTAGAGTATGAAGAGAACTTAGTCGTATTTGGCTCTATTGTTGCAAATTTACCAGTTAACGATACTGTTTCAGTCTCTAGATCAGCTTCTATAGATGAAGATATACAAGCTCAGGATTTATGGATTGATGATGCGAGTGTTTATATAATTGATGATTCAACAAAGGATTCTCTTCATTTTTTTAATGTTGGTAGCGGTAAGTATTTTCCTTTACCAACTGAACCAAGCTTAGAGAATATTGAAAATTATTTGAATTATATTATTCAGCCGGGTCAAACCTATCATTTAGTTGTAAACCATGATATGGATTCTGTAATTGCAACAACAACCGTACCAAATGAAATGAATATTACTCCCTATGATATGGGGGACTACGAATGCCCAGATGGGACGATTTTACCAACATCAACTATAGATGTAAACAATTTAGAGAATTTATCATTAGAACAATTAATAAGTTTGTCTCAAAACCCAGATACTTATATTTCTGATAATAATATTAACGTAGATACCGTAACCTATAAATTTGGTGATTGTTTTACACAAAGTTTTGCCAGTTATCCTATGTTTGGTGTTGATTTTGATGCAGATAATCACAAGACAGTTAAAATTCTTTCAAATGCTTTAGATGCAAATATGAAAGGATTAGAACCGCTCGATTCACTTAGCAGTACTCTAGATCCTGATAGCGGTGGATTTTTTGATTATAATTACAATAATATCAGAGATAGTATTTTTACAAACTTAATTTATGATACATCCTTAGGTTTTAGAATATGGAAAGGTCGTTATCCTAGGGATGAAGAGAATACTCCTTATAGACTTAACCCTTGGCAGTGGAATGTTGAAACAGCTCCCACACCAATAATGTGGTTATATTTTGATTATTACGGTTTACACCTTATGACCTTTCTATCTACAAGCGAGTCATATTTTAATTATTTCAGTGGAGATCCAGTAGGACAGAATATTTATCTTTTACCTGATTCAAATGTGGAAGATGGTTTAGGAGTATTTTATAGTAATTATTCTTCATCTTTTTTAGTATATGTCAGAAGAGATGAATAGATGTTACGTATTCCACTTGTGAACTAATTCACCACCCAAGTATCCGGTGACACATATACTGATAAATATGAGTGTTAAAAATGCAAGGAAGAGTTGTTGATATTTTGTGGCTTCAAATCCCTTTAATGTCACATAAACCCAAACAAAAGTCAGAATCAAAATACTCCACGTAGTGATATTGGCAAACAACTCGTGGTTTTCAAGTGCCCTATGTGCTTCCGGGCATATCTCGCCAAGATTCTCTTCAGCATTTTCTCCTGACAAGACGGCTGGCAATGTTGAGAGTGCTGCAGGAA
>Ga0207989_1000483_pt1 | contig 22279 bp, 16 predicted proteins | sample ETNtaG_7_FD_185777 | JGI IMG/M metagenome (GOLD analysis project Ga0207989, IMG submission 185777) | Marine microbial and viral communities from oxygen minimum zone, Eastern Pacific Ocean - ETNP201406SV65 (SPAdes) (version 2) | ecosystem: Environmental > Aquatic > Marine > Oceanic ... | reverse complement strand
AGGTTTTGATTATCGTATGTTTGATTTGGATCGCTGGGGACATGATGTCTGGTATGGCAGGACATTGGGTTATACTGATGATAATCCCAGATTGCAGCACAATAGTTTTGGTGGAGCTACACCTACCGAAATAGCAGCGTATGCCCAAGATCAGATGGAATTCAATGACATGATCTTAAATGTGGGCTTACGTTTTGACGGCTTTGATGCAGGATCGGACAAAGGTGTATGGGCGCCAAACGATCCCATAGCTGATGCGGCTGGTGATGGGGCAGTTAATCCTTTTGATCCATCTAAAAGAACCGCAACAGAAATGAAAACTCAAATCAGTCCTAGACTTGGTGCTTCATTCCCTGTAGGAGATAATATGGCTTTTCGTTATGCCTATGGCTCCTTTTTCCAGCGACCGGAATTTTATTCACTTTTGAATAACCACATGGCTCAAATGGATGGCGGAACTGAATCTGGTTTCTTTATCTATTTAGGGAATGCGAACCTTGATCCAATGAAGAATACTATTTATGAAATGGGGCTGCAATACAGTTTAGCATCCAATCTAAAGTTGGATGTATCTGGCTATCATAGAGATATTTCAAATCTGCAAGCATCCCAGGAAGTCTATGCTATCCCATTCCGGGATAGTACATCTGCTGGTTGGGCAGGGACAGGTGATGCTTTTGAAGCAGCGCACTATAGTGTCATGGTCAGTGATCACTTTGGTGATGTCCGTGGTCTGGAAACGAGTTTATCCATGACAGGGCAATCCGGTCTTACGGGACGTGTTTCTTATACGTTCTCTATTGCCCGTGGCACTGCATCTGATAAGATCAATGCTGGTAATGGTAGTTTAACGCAGGATGGTGGAGGTATAGCAGCCAATGTGTTGACAATGACAACACTAGACTGGCACCGGCCACACATTCTTAATGGGTATGTTGATTATCATATGGATATGAGTGGACTGTTACAGAGTGCAGGTGTCAATTTGACATTTAATGCACAAAGTGGATTACCTGTTTCAGCTCGTTCAGGTGTTGGTGGCGCGTCACTGAGCCAGAGGGCTCCAACAACAATTGATTTAAATCTGAAACTGGATGCACGGCTTTCTGTAGCAGGTATAAGTCCGACAGTTTATCTCTTGGTTGAGAACGTTATGAATAATCAGAATGTTGTTGCAATAGCCGATCCAGGGTCATTTTTTGATGAAGCTTCGGCTTATCATAATATTGCCGCTGGTTCTTCAAACAATCTGTTGGCTTATGGTAAACCAATGACGCTCAATTTTGGCGTACAGATCAACTACTAAAGGATGATTTAAGGAGTTAATTATGAAAAATAAAAGAATCTTTAATACAGTCCTGACAGGTATAATGATCTGGGGACTGGCAACAACTGCAATGGCCAAAGATAGGCTGGACGTGCTTGACAGGTCCAGAATTGCTGGCAGAACTTTATCGCCCGTAGCTGGACAAACATATGTTTATCACACAAATGGCGATCTTTGGATGGGCTGGGATTCCTATGGTAATACAGGTGACCAAACCTGTAGTGCTATTATTCCTGGCTGGGTTTACCCAGGTGCTAATGAAGCGGCAGGCCACGGCTTTTTGAATTACAACTGTCGTGCAGGCTACTGGATCATCGCTGATATTGGCGGTACGCTCTATGAAGGTACTACAGGTCAATATGATATTAGCGAAGGAACCGAGCCAGGTGAAACTTCCAGTGGATGGGCAGGCAGCGATGGTGACTATAACAAGGAACCATGGGTAACAACCACTACTTGGTCCATTCCAGACGCAAGCCTGGATGTTGTTGCAACTCGTCGCTCCTGGAGCTTCAATGGTGAGTCCAATACTTACTTCGCAGTGGGTGAGCACGACTACAATGACTTCGTGATTGAAGAGATACACGTAATCAATAATGGTTCGGCTACTGTTGACGAACTTGTCCTTGCGTCCAAAGCAGACCACGATTGTACCTGGAACGTTCCTTTTCCTGATTGGGACTATGCATTCTGGACAGATGACGTTGTTGACTATGATGCAGATTATATGCTTACCATGGAGATGGATGGTGATGACCCAGGTTCAGCAGCAAATGATTTTGGTATTGATGATCCAGGTCGGGAATATCGCGGTGTACGAGTGGGTCAAACACCATTAAATATTAATGGTACAGCTTATGGATCTTTAGCAGCAGCTGATGTAAACCATATGTGGTGGACAGGTGATGAAGATCCCCAAACGGTCGCTTCCAGGTATGCTATGGCAACTATGGTAAGCGGAGCAGGTGATAAAAAGAATATTAATCCAACGCCTATGGATATGCGTTATTTACAGTCCTACAGTGGTGGTGCACTTGCAGCTGGCGACACTGCAACATTTGTTGTTGCTGTTCTTGCCGGTGCAGGTCTTGCGAATACGCAGCAGGCAGCTGCAAACGCACGTAAAGCCTATGACTGGAACTGGAACCTGCCAAAGCCTCCAGCGGCTCCACAGATTGCTGCTGATGGAGTATCAACAAAAGAAGATGGTACAGTAGATCTCACATGGTCTTATAGTGATGCCCAGATAGCTGCCGCAGATCCAGATAAAGGATCAGCTGATTTTGCAGGTTTTCGAATCTATAAAGCAGCCACGGCTCCAAGACAGAGTTCTGGTGATATCATGAATGCTGAGGGTGTTTCAGCAGATAATTCAACTGACGGTGGTACGATGGTTGGAGAGCCAGGTAATGGTACGAAGTTCACATCTGCTTCTACAGGACCTTATACGATGGTACTGGATATTCCGTCTACGGATTTAGGTACCTATTCTAATGGGGATGGCACCTATTCATGGAATGACACAAAAGTAGCCATTGGTTTAACATACTGGTATTATGTAGCGGCATATGATGCAGCAGGAACAGACGCTGTGCATGGATCCGTTCCGTCTTTGGAAAGTTATTACACCATGTGCTACCCCATGCAGGCTGCTCCTGATGGTGGTGGTGGTTTCATTAGTGATACGCCTCCGGCAACAACAGTGTCTGTGGAATCACTTACCTATGAAGGTTTAGATGGAACTACCAGTGATGTATTTGTTGCACCAAATCCTTGGAGAGGTTCGGTCATGGAAACTTTTCATGGTGCCACAACTGCAAACAGTTACTTTGTCAGGTTTTACAATGTCAAAAGCGGGGACGATATCCGTGTGTTTGACGTAGGTGGAAATCTGGTATATGAAAGCGCAGCCACAGCTGCAGGTTCATTTGATTGGAATCTGGTCTCTCGAACCCGCAATCAGATAGTAACAGGTGTATATTATTGGCAAGTAGGGGATCAGTCAGGGAAACTGGCTGTCATCCGATAACCAAAGGAGAAAAATAAAATGAAATCAATCATAAAAAATCCAATGAAATGGTTGACCATATCTCTTGTGGTTATCTCATTTCAAACAATGATTATGGCAGAAGGCGATAATGACAAAGTTGGGTCATCTGCATTTAAATTCCTGAATATTCAAACGGATGCCCATGGTGCTGCCCTGGGCGGTCTCGCCGCTCAAGCTAGCGGCGCAAACGCTCTCTTCTGGAACCCTGCTGGTATAGCTGGTTCTGAAGGAATTGGTTTTAGTGGTGGCATGACGCAATGGCTGGTGGAAACAACTGTCATGAATGCTGGTGTTGTAATGCCAATGATGGGTGGTACGGTAGGCTTGTCCCTCGTATCTGTTGACTATGGCGACATTATGAAATCCGGTTGGGCTGGTACAACAGAATTTGTATTTGAACCAAACCAAGGTTCTTTTACGGCAACTGACATGTCACTGCAAGCCAGTTATGGGAAAAGTTTATCCGATAAATTTTCCCTTGGCGCTACTGCTAAAATGATTAGCCAGAACATTGATGATGTAAGTATCAGTGGACTAGCTTTCGATATTGGGACCCAGTTTAATACAGGTTACCGTGGCATCAGTATGGGAGCAGTTGTATCTAATTTTGGTCCTGATGTTGATTCACAGGCTCCGGAAGATGCTTCCTATGAAGAATTCCCGGGAATGTCACTGCCCATGACTTTTAGTTTTGGTGTAGTAGGAGAAGCAATTCCAGGACTGAACGCTGGTCTTAATGTACTTAAGCAGGCAGATATGGCCCAGGAATTTATCTTCAATGGAGAGTATTCCGTCGCTGACATTGCATCTCTTCGCTTCAGCTATAATATCAGTAATCCTCAAGAGCCCATGTCATTTGGTGTTGGGCTTGGTATGGCTGGTGTAACTGCTAATGTTGCTATTACAACAACACAATATTTTGATAATGTGATGCGGTTTGGCATAGGATATGCCCTTTAAGTAAGAGATTACATCTATTTCATAAAAAAGCCGTTCCGAAAAGAGCGGCTTTTTTTGTAGGTTTAACTATGACGAGATCATCAGTAACAGCAATAATTTTTTTAACGAATAATCTTTTTGCACAATCATTCGATTTTGTAGATCAAGCAGGAAGAAATGGATTAGAGTTTGATCATGATCATGGGGGTTCCGGAGAAAAATTTTATGTAGAAACTATGGGGTCCGGTGTCTGCCTTTTAGATTATGATAATGATAACGATTTAGATATCTATTTTTGTCAGGGCGCTCCATTACCGGGATGGGGACAAAATTTAAAATTAGAAAATAAACTCTTTCGCAATGATGGAGAGCGGTGGACAGATGTAAGTAAACCAGCTGGCATTGCAGATGAATCGTATAGTATCGGGTGCGCCTGCGGGGATATTGATAATGATGGAGATACAGATCTTTATGTTACGAATTATGGGGAAGATATCTTTTATTTGAATAATGGCGATGGCACATTTACGGACCAAACAAATACAGTTGGATTGTTTAACGATGAATGGGGTTCCAGCGCAGTATTTTTTGATATGGATAATGATGGCTGGCTCGATCTGTATGTAACAAATTATGTAGAATTTATCACCGATAAAAATCCATGGTGTGGTGATCGTCAGAGTGGAAAGCGGGCTTATTGTGATCCGGATATTTTTAAAGGTGTGCCGGATAAGTTGTTTCAAAATATGGGGAATGGAACATTTCGGGATATTTCAAAAGAAGCGGGTATTTCCAATCAGCAGGGCAAAGGGCTAGGTGTTGTTCCCGGTGATATTGATGGAGATGGGGATATGGATTTGTATGTAGCCAATGATAAGGTTATGAATCATCTCTACATAAATGATGGACAGGGAGGATTTTCAGAAGATGCACTTTTTGCAGGTGTGGGCTATAATGAAAATGGTCGGGCAGAAGCTGGAATGGGAGTTGATTTTTCAGATGTGAATCAAGATGGCTGGCTGGATCTGTTTGTTACCAATTTCAGTGGTGAATCCAATACCCTCTATATAAATGATAAATTAGGTTCCTTTGTGGACCAGACTTTCCTGGCGGGGTTGGGTCAACCCAGTTTGAATTATTTGGGATTTGGCACAAAATTCATTGATCTTAATTATGATGGTTACCAAGATATTTTTGTGGCGAACGGACATGTAATTGATAATATTAAATATTTTAATCAAGACTACACCCATGCTCAGAAAAAACAGATATTCCTGGGTGATGGATCCGCTTCTTTTAGTGAAGTTTCTTCTGATGAAATTGGGGATGCTAAAACGCCCAGCGTTGGCCGCGGTGCTGCATTCGGGGATCTAGATAATGATGGGGATATTGATATTGTTATTTCAAATAATAATGGTCCAGCCAATCTCTTGATTAGATCCGGGAAGCCGAATTTAAATTGGATCGGGTTCGAACTTATGGGTCGTCAATCAAACCGGGAAGGTATTGGCTCTAGAATTGAAATTGAATCAAATGGCGATAAGCAAACGCAGTTTGTTAGTATGGGCGGCAGCTATCTTTCATCTAACGATAAACGAGTGTTATTTGGATTAAACAAAAACCAATTAATTGATAGACTGACCATTCAATGGCCTAGCGGACTACTAGCGGTATTCGAAAATATTGAAGCCAATCATTACTATATTATTGAAGAAGGAGGGAAACCATCAATCCTACATTATTAACCATTTTGCTTTCAGTCCCACTCCTTAGTCAGGAGTTGTCCCAGGGACAGTTGATGTTAAAAAACAAACAATACCACCAGGCTGTACAATTCTTTTCTGAATTCCTTCTAAATAATCCGGACAATGTTGAAGCATTGAACGGTCTTGCGGATGGACAACACCGGTCTGGCGATCCTATGACAGCAATTTTGACCTATCAAAAAAGCCTATTGAATGAATCTAATCAACCGGAAGTCTGGCTCAGCATTGGGAATATCCAATATTATAATAATTTATTTCCAGAGGCGACATTATCTTATCAAAAATCAGCTGAATTAGATTCGAATAACTCCAAAGTCTATAATAATCTTGGCTCTGTTTTAAAGGAACAAAGAAAGTTTGATCAGGCCATTATTAATTTTAAAAAAGCATATGACATTGATCCAAAATATGCTTTGGCTTGCAGGAACCTTGGAGATATTTATTTAAGGCAGGGAGGTAAAACCGATGCAATTTTATGGCTTAAAAATGCAGTTAAACTGGATCCGGAAAATATGCGCGGACAGTATTGGCTGGGAAAGGCTTATTATCAGGCAGGAGAATTTGTAAATGCAAAAAACCAATACCTCCGGGTTCTTTCAAAAAGGCCAGGTCTTCACTCCGTTCACCATGACCTGGGGCTGGCATATTTCGGAATGCGAAATTATAGCGAAGCGATCGAGCACGTACAACAGGCAATCAGCGCAAACCATTCCATTTTCATATATTATCTTTCTCTAAGCAGATTTTTTTCAAGTCTTCATGATGAAACATCTGCATTGGCAGTATTGGATTCTGCCCATCAATATGATCGATCAATTCCTGAAATCTGGATCGCAAAAGGCGATATTCATAAATCAGGAGAACGATTTGAAGATGCTCTTAGAGCCTATAAAATATCTTCATCGTATGATTCAAAAAACTGGAAGGGATATTATAAACAGGGTGTTGTGCAATATTATTTGGGGCGCTTGAATGAAGCCCTATCCTCTTTGGAATTGGCCCATGAAATTGATTCAACCCAAAGTGAAATTAACCATTTTTTAGGGTTAGTCCATTTAAAGCAGGAAAAAGTACAAATGGCCAATTTCTATTTAGTAAAAGCATCAATGGCTGATGGTTCAAATGCAGACATTTTGTTTCATCTGGGACAGTCATATTCTTATTTAAAAAATATCCAAAAAGCAAAATTGAACTTTGAAAGATCATTAGAGATTGAGCCCAATAATTCTGAAGCATTATATGCCTTGGGGCAGGCCTATCGAACTTTAGGCGAAAAAGAAGCATCGCAGGCTATCTTAGAAAAATTCAAACAAATCTCTGATTTTGAAAAATCAAAAAAAATACTACAGAAACAAATTATTACTCGACCCAAAGATTTGAAGATTAAAAAAGAATTAGCTGCATTATTTGAATCAATTGATGATTTTAAATCTGCGGCAGAGGTTTGGCAGCAAGCAGCCTATTTTGGAGATCAGAATGCACAATTGGAATTGAAAAGACTCAAGTCTGAATTGAAATAATGAATTATTTGGCATATTTGATTCTTGTCCAGATATCAACCGGTGCATTTCTCCGACTGGCAACACCCGTAGGTTTTTATTACCATTATTTGGTTTTAGTGCATATTACATCGGGATTTCTTTATTTGGGATATGGTGTAACTTATTTATACAAGAAACATGATTTAGGAAAGTTGTTCTTTTTAGAACCAAAAGATTATTTGATTATTCTAACTGTTCTTTTTGGATTTCTGACTTTTTTGACAGGAAGAATAGGAAATTTGGGAGAAATCCTTGTAACCCTTCACCTAGTTTCTGCAATCGGATTTGTTTTAGCCACATTGGTTCAATATCAAACCCGGAATAAGAAACTTATCCGTCACGGAATTGGTCTTATCTTGGCGGTGGGTGCCTTGTTGGGGGTAAATAAAATTTACAATTCCAAATCAATCTCAATAGAAAATAATGAAACCTATTTTTCACCATCTCCCGTAAAAACGGAAACGGGGCATTATTTAAATACGTCTGCTATCGACCGGTCCCAGCGCTGCGGAACCAGTGGCTGTCATCCAGATATTTATGCACAATGGCAACAGTCAGCTCACCGACTTTCTTCCTTTAATAACCCATTTTATAAATCATCGGTGGATTACCTCATGGACACAGCAGATTCAACGACTATTCGATGGTGTGCAGCTTGCCATGATCCAGTTATGCTTTTATCTGGGATGATGCTTGAAAAACCAGATGTAACAGTGGATGAAGCTCATTCGGGAATCACCTGCGAAACATGTCACGGTATCACAGCCATCCAGGATATAACCGGGAATGGAAATTATGTTTTAGATCAGCCAGTGGAGTATCCATTCAGTCATTCGTCTGGAATATTACAAAAAATCAATCAAATGTTAATCAAGATTGAACCCCGAGCCCATCGACAAAAAATGTTACTTCCTGTTCATTCCGAAAGTGATTTCTGTATGACGTGTCACAAGGTGAGTCTAGATAAGCCCCAAAATAATTATCGTTGGCTACGAGGACAGAATGAATATGATGCATGGCACCACAGTGGCGTAAGCGGAAATGCTGTGACTAGTTTTTATGAGCCGTCCAGACCATTGAAATGCCAGAATTGCCATATGGGTTTAGAAGTTTCCAATGATAGAGGGAATGATGCAGGGAAAGTTAGGGGTCACTATTTTAATGCAGTGAATACTGCTCTGCCTTCGCTGAAGGAGCACCTGAATCCCGATTGGGTGAAACGAACAATGGACTTTATGCAAGATGAAAAGATCGCCGTAGATTTTTATGGTGTTGAGATAGATGGAAATTTCATCAGTCCTTTGCAGGATAAAATCACGCTTCAACCCGGCACAAATGTCCGGATTGATGTGGTGGTCAGGACAAAAGGAATTGGACATAAATTCCCAGGTGGAACAATCGATTCCAATGAACCATGGCTCCAGGTATTTGTCCAAAATAAAAAGGGAGAAACCATTTACGGCAGCGGATTATTAGATGGGAAAAAATTTGTCGATCAGTCCGCCCATTTTTTCCGGGGCATTCTTTTAGATAAACAGGGTGAATTCATTTTAAAACGGAATCCACATGAGTGGGTCACCACATTGTATAACAATTCCATCCCGCCCGGATCTGCAGAAGTGATTCATTATGAATGGAACGTTCCTGATAACTTGAATGATGGATTAAAGATTATTGCAAACCTGAATTATCGAAAATTCAACCGCAGAATTACAGAAACATTTTTAGATGAACCCATCGATCTTCCCATAGTGACTATGGCTTCGGATACAGTTTCAATTGTGGCTCATCTGCAAAAATTAGATCTCAAAATTGAAGATGCAATTCGAATTAATGATTATGGCATTGGTATGCTCCGACAAAATAATCTGGAAGCTGCCCGAACAGCATTTACCCGGGTGACGGAAATAAACCCAAAATATGCCGATGGATATGTCAACCTTTCCCGGGTTCATATTAAAGAAGGGAAATTTTATTTGGCGGAACAAGCATTGTCATTTGCGGAATTCATAAAACCCAACTTCCCGAAAGTGGCTTTTTTTCGCGGGTTGATCGCTAAAAAACTGGGTAACTATCCCAAGGCAATCCAATACTTCGAACAGGTGCGTAAAACCCATCCTGAAGATAGAATGAATATAAATGAATTGGGTCAGACCTACTATTTCAATCAAGAATATGATAAGGCTTTATATATTTATTATGAAGGCCTTCAGATCGATCCTGAAGATGCGCAGGCTCATTACAATATGATGCTAGTGAATAAAAAATTAGGTAATAATGATAAGGCTCGTGAGCACCAAAATTATTATTTAAAATATAAACCGGATGAAGAAGCCCTATCCATTAGCCAATCGGCAAGATTAAAATATCCACATGCCAATAACGAGGCGCAAAAAGTTCATTCACATGGACTATTTCAAGTGGATGAATTTAGGTCACTTAAATAATATTTATCAAAGGCAGTCAACAAACTTTCCTGCCCGGAATAAGGCGTCGGGGCATATTTTTTTGATTGGATACCCATTTCTTCAAGCCTCTAAAAGAAAGTTATGTAAAATATTGTATCGTGATTATGTTTGGAGTTCATATTTTTAAAATGATAGAATCAACACATAGTAATCGGTATGCAAATGACATTATATAAAAAGGGCTTAAAATGGATAATGTACAATCTGTGAATTGAGAGGTAACCTCCCATGGATAAAATATATTAAGGAAATAACAAGACGATGGATTATCTTGAAAATTTACATGATGCTGTATTGAAGGGCAATCCTACGATAGCGGTGGAGATTACAGAAAGAGCACTAAAGGAAAAAATTGACCCTCATATATTGATCAATGAATATATGATTCGGGCTATGGATGAAGTGGGTGCGCGGTTCGAGCGTTTTGAATATTTTATTCCACAGCTACTTATGTCAGCGAAAGCCATGAAAGGAGCTATGGCTTTGATTCGTCCGCTTCTGATCAGTGAAGGAGAGGAAGATACTTCTATATATGCTATCACCGGAACAGTGAAAGGCGATGTCCATGATATTGGAAAAAACCTATTGGGTGCACTTTTAGAAGGTGGTGGTTTCAGAGTGGTGGACTTGGGGACCAATGTATCCCCGGAACAATTTATTGAAGCAGTTAAAACACACAAAGCAAAACTGGTTTGTATGTCTGCATTACTAACCACGACCATGCCAGGAATGAAAACAACAATTGATGCATTTAAGGATGCAGGCATAAGGGATGAAGTGATCATGCTGGTTGGTGGTGCACCTGTTACGCATCATTTTGCGAAAGATATTGGTGCCGATGGATATAAGGATAATGCAAGTGCAGGCGTTGTATTGGCAAAAGAATTACTCGGCATAGGACAAAAATGAACTTCAAATTGATTAGTTGTGAAGTGTTCAAACAAGAGTTGATTCATTGTATCGATAAAACCAGTAATAATATTGATACTGAATTTATTGCCAAGGGTATTCACGATTTAAATAGTGAAGGTATGCAGAGTCGAATTGTTAAATCCATTCAAAAAGCAGATCAGAAAGGGTTTGATGCAATTCTGTTGGGGTACGGTCTTTGCAATACATGGATATATGGGTTGGCAGCTAAAAAAACACCACTTATCATTCCCAGAAGCCATGACTGTATTGGAGTTCTTTTAGGAAGTAAGCAAAAGTATCTTGATTATTATTTTGAAAATCCCGGGACTTATTTCCAATCGGTAGGATGGATGGAAAATACAGAAAATGAACCATCCATTAAAAAAAGGTCATTGCAAAAATTATATGGGATGGATATGTCGCAGGAAGAAATAAAGTCAGAATATGGTGAAGAAAATTTAGATTATCTGAATGATGCTTTGGATCAAACAAAACATTATTCAAATATGGCATTTATTGATACAGGGATGGATTCTGATTCTCATTTTCAAAACCATGCAAAATCTAAAGCAGAAAAAAACAAATGGACTTTTGATGTTTTAAAGGGGAATATAAATCTTCTGCAAAATCTTGTGAATGGACATTGGTCCGACTCAGAATTTCTTATTATTAATCCCGGTGCGGTTGTACAACAATCTATTGATGAGGATTTAGTGACAATAACTAATCCAAAATCTTAAAATTATTTTTTTGTGACCGATAAAGTACGAATTACCTTATTACCTTTGAATCAAAGTTTTGAGGTCGCGAAAGAATCTCAACTCCATGATATACTTTTTAACTATGGTGTAGAATTCCCCTGTGGTGGTCATGCCAGATGCAGAGGATGCCGAGTGCGGATAAAAGAAGGTCATTTGCCCGTTACAGAGCCCCAGAAAAATATTCTGGATGTTAATGAACTGAATAAAGGTTGGCGGCTTGCATGCCAAGGATCTGTGCAAAATGATCTTATTATTGAATTGGATCAATGGAAATCCGACGTATTGTCTGATGATTCAGATTTTCAATTTTTACCCATGGATGGATTGGGCGTGGCCATCGATTTGGGCACTACAACTTTGGCAATGCAATTGGTAAATAGGGAAACGGGTGAAGTACTGGCTGTAGAAACGGACATTAATCCGCAAGCCAAGTATGGTGGTGATATAATGACGAGGATTGATGCAGCATCCAGATTAGTAAAACAGAATGAAATGCAGTTGCTCATTCGATCGAAACTAAATGATATGATTATTAATTTATTTCACAGTTCGAATGAAAAAAATTCAAGATTGAAACGCATCATTATCGTTGGGAATGCAGTAATGCATAATATTTTTTGTGGGATAGATGTGGAACCCATGGGGTATCATCCGTTTGAGCCAGTTTCAAATAATCTGGAGTTATATACACCTTCAGAATTGAGGTGGGATTTGAATGAAGATGTCACTATAGAATTTCTCCCGGGTGTAGGCAGCTTTATTGGGAGCGATATCCTGATCGGAGCCTGGGCAAAAAAGATGATAGAAAGTGACGGCATCAAGGTATTGGTGGATTTGGGCACTAATGGCGAAATCATGATTGGGAATAAAGATAAAATTTTGGCTGCATCTACAGCTGCGGGTCCTGCTTTTGAAGGTGCGGGGATATCTATGGGTATGCGTGCGGCGACAGGTGCTATTTCCACCGTTATGACGAGAAATGGTGAAATAATTCCAAAAGTATTGGGGTCTGCAAAAGCAAGGGGTATATGCGGTAGCGGACTTGTGGATGCGATTTCTGTTTACTTGGATGACGGATCTATCAAGGCGGACGGTAGATTTTTAAATGGAGAATCTATCATGGTTATGAATCCGGTGGTGATTACCCAAAAGGATATACGAGAGCTCCAATTGGCCAAAGGAGCTATTGCTACAGGGATTCGATTATTATTAAAAGAGTTTAATGCGGAAGAAAAAGATGTATCAGAAGTGTATTTATCTGGTGCGTTTGGGAATTATATCAGTAAGCGTAGCGCCAGAAGGATTGGTCTTTTAAACTTTCCGAAGAAAAAAATAACAACGGCAGGTAACACAGCCTTACTTGGGGCAAAAATGGCCTTATTTAATCAAAGTGAAATAAATAATTTTTTTGAAATCAGAGAAAAAACAACACACCTTGATTTAAGTATGCATCCAGATTTTACAGATGTGTTTGCAGAATTGGTGAACTTCCCTTTAAAAAGGGAAATGGTTTAGTGTTCTTTTAAAGTTTCGGATAATAGTTTTATATATGCAGGTGTTGAACCGCAACACCCACCCAATATTTTAATCCCCATTTTATATATTTCAACCATTCCTTCTACAAATTGGTCTGCCGTTTGTCCATAATGAACGGTATTCCCTTCAAGGACCGGTTGGCCCGCGTTGGGTTTGATGGAAACAGGTAAATCGGTAAGCGTTAAGGCTTCTTCAGCTAATTCAATTAGCTCAAAACTATCTAAATTGCAATTGGTGCCGATAATATCAGCTCCTGCATCCGATAATTGTTTGACACAATCTGAAAAAGGATTACCCATAACTGTGAAATACCCATTATCTGTTTTTGCATATGTCATGTTTGCAATAATTAATTTATTACTGACTTGCCGGATAGCTTCTACAGCAAGAACTGCCTCTTGAAGATCAATCATTGTTTCAACACTAAAAAGGTCTACATTGCTTTCTTCAAGCACTTCTGTTTGCCTTATAAATGCATCTTTCAGCTTTACCGGTTTCGCTGGCCCCAATGGTTCAATTAATAAACCGGATGGCCCGATATCTCCAGAGACCAAAGAATCACCACCATACTCTCGGCAAATTTCAACTGCCCGCCTGTTAACTAAATCATGGTGTTCGGCAATACCACATTCCTTCAGCCGATAATGAGATGCACCAAAAGTATTTGTCTGTAAAATGTCACTCCCGGCTTCATGATATAATTGATGTGCTTTACCAATGCGTTCCGGGTATTTCATGGACCATTCTTCTGGCGGTTGACCGGAATGGAGTCCCATATCCATGAGCAAGGATCCCATGGCGCCATCCAATAAAACGGGTCCTTCTTTCAGTCGATCTGTAAGTGATTTTGGAGGCATTTATATTAGAAAAAATTATTTTAACGATGGCAGGGATTCTGAATTATCAATACCCCGTATCATAATTGCGCGGAGTTCGGTATCTAGAATATCATCGAGAGGAACTTCATTATATTGATCTAATAAAGTTTTTATTGTTTCTCGCGCCCTGTCTTGCAATTTTTTACTCCCAAACTGTTCCCATTGATCCCAACTGGTTCGGTCTACCATAGGCCCCGGTAAATATAATTCTTTTGGCCAATATTCTAACGTGTGGTCCATAGTACATATTTGCTGTTCGACCAGAACTTCATCAATGAAAGGTTTTATGGGAAGATCATCCTTGATTTTAATATCACGCATAAAATGATTTACATGTCCGCAGATTTCATCATCAAACACTAATTTTTCTAAACTGAAGCAGTTGACGAAATCCAACATTCCAGGCCCAGCCACTTGATTCATCCGACTCATGGCTGCGATATAGGCACCGCTGGCTGTTTCCGATCCTGCTTGGGGATCATTGAATTTCCCATCTCCTAAACCCATATAACCTTGAGATGGAATACCAAGATGACGAGCGATTTGAGCATAGCCACTATAGAGTTGTAATGCTTCTACGCCGGACATGGGTGCACTCATGAGCTGCATGTGGAATGCCCCAGGTGCACCGCCAAATATCACCGGAGCGCCGGGTTTAATCAGTTGTGTAAAAACAATTCCGCTTAATACTTCAGCCGTTTGCATGACCAATGCACCAACAGTAGTTACAGGTACAGCCAAACCAATCATGAGTACAGGAACGACTTCTACAATAATGCCATTTTCAACACAGTCAATCAGGTTTTGGCTGGAATCTAAACCCCATCGTAATGGGCTGTTGGGGCAGCAAGTAAATACAGCCATTGGTTTTTCGATTAAATCATTTTTATCCTTGCGAAAACAGGCCATCATTTCAGCCATTCTATTTACACCGTGGTGAGTGAATGCGCCGGTAACAACCGGTTTGTCACTATGTGCCAACATGAGGTAAAGCCGCCAGGCATCGGCAACATCTTGGGGAATATCTTCTGTGCTGAATGCAGAAGCAGGATAAGAAATATGTTTAAGCTGGTCGGCAACTTTTATGTATTCAACAAAATCAGGTGTTTGAGCCGTACGTCGTTCACCCGTTTTCCAATCCAATATATTCAAGGCCGATGAGCCTGGGACAAAATGAGTACTATCTCCACCAATGGTTGAGAATAATTCACCGCCCCGGTCATATAAATCAATGAGTGACGGAAGAGACCTAATGCTATCCTTTACAATTTGTTTTGGAAAGGTGATTCTGTTGGTGTTTTTATCAATGTTTAAACCAGCTGATTCCATTCGATCCATTAGTGCACCGCATTGGACTTCTACGCCAGTTTCCTGAAGTAACAATAAGGCTTCATCAATTATTTTTTCTACAAGGCTATCTTCGAGTACTTTTAATTCAAGCATTTTTCTCCTTTAAATATAAACCAATCACTTCAAAATTTCTCTCGCCGCATTAAACCCATTAGTTCCATGGAGCCCACCACCGGGATGGGTTCCCGGCCCGCAAAGATATAGATTCTCAATGGGCGATTTGTATTGGGCTGTACTCATGGTTGGTCGCATGAAGAAGAACTGATCCAAAGTCATTTCACCATGATTTAAATTACCTTCCGTTAGTCCAAATTCGTCTTCTAAATCTTTAGGTGAAAGAACTGATGTTGCTTCAATTAACGATGAAAAATCAGGAATGTATTTATCTAAAACTCGAACCACATTATTTTTTATTTGTTCATTCAGTTCAGATGACCATACTTGATCTCTCAAATGATAAGGCGCATATTGAACAGTTGCGGACAAAACGTGTTTTCCATCTGGAGCAAATTCGTGATTAATCAAGGATGGAATGGTGAATTCAATGGTTGGGCTTTCAGCAATGGTGCCGTATTTCACTGAATCAGACGCCTGTTCTTGGTATTCGATGGATGGTCCAACAGAAAATACGGTTTTCATTTGATCTTTCAATATGCCATTGATTTCGGGAAGTTTATTAAGGGCAAAATGAACTCGAGCCGTACTGCCTCTATAACGAATATTATTTAACTGAGTATGAAAATTTGGATTCAGATTTGATGTGCCTACCAAATTCATAAATGTATTTTTTGGATCAAGACCAGACACAATTCGATCTGCTTGAATGGATTCTCCACCAATTAATGAGATACCATTGCAACGCCCGTTTTCCACATCAATGGATTTTACTTTTGAACCTGTACGGATCTCAACATTGTTTGATTCAGCGACTGATGCCAGCACTTGTGCTAATGTCCCCGTACCACCTTTCACAAATTGGGTATTATGGAAAACGCCCTTTCCATGAACATGCTGATGCAACAAGTTATACCCTGTTCCTGCGGCAAAGGGGCCGAATGATAAATGATTTATTCCTGTCATGGAAATTGCACTTCGGACCAATTCATTCTCGAACCATTCATCCACCAGTTCCGGCATCATCATGGGTGCTACCCGCATGAGATCTACCAATCCTCGAGTCCCGTGTTTGAATGCAGGGCCCAGCATTAAGCGCATGGGCAATATTTCAGATAATCCAATATTTGGTAGTTCCGGAGGTGTAAGTTGGTAAAGACGTTCTAGGAATTGGGCTAGTTTTTCAATGTATTCTATGAATGCCTGCCAGGATTTTGCATCTTTTTGTGAAAAATTTGCAATGGACGCAGCGGTCAGTTTTGGATCGCGATTAAATGAAATATTCTCACCGTTTTCACTAAGGGCAACTCGCACCACTTCAGGTTGGATTAATGTTAATCCATTCGCTTCCAGATTTAAATCTTTCATAACACGTGGATCAATCCATTTTAGTGTATCATTGATCATATTGCATCGAAAACCCGGTGTAAATTCTTCAGTGGATGCCAATCCTCCAATCTGATCTCTGGCTTCAATCAGTACCACCTTCTTACCAGCTTTACCAAGTATGGATGCGGTGACCAGACTATTTATACCGCCGCCGATAACAATAATATCGAACCGTTCCATTACCATACTCCCAAGATCTTTTTCGCTGCCATTTCACCAGGTGAACCTGTTATTCCACCACCGGGATGAGTGCCCGATCCGCATTGATAATAATTTTTGATAGGCGTTGTATAGTCTGCCCATTTCACGGCTGGGCGCATGGCGAACAATTGCTGAAGCGTCAGTTCACCATGAAAGATATTGCCTTCTGTAAGGCCGAATGTGGTTTCCAAGTCTGCTGGTGTAAGCACCTGCCGATGCAAAATGATATCTTTAATGTTGGGCGCAAATCTGGCGATAGTATTTACCACTGCATCACCAAAAGCTTCACGTTTCTGATCATTCCATCCGCCATTAATATTGTATGGGGCATACTGGACAAAACAGGACATAACATGTTTCCCTGGTGGCGCCATTTCTGGGTCCAGAACAGACGGGAGAATAATATCCATGTAAGGCTCTTGAGAGAAATTACCATACTTGGCATCATCGTAGGCTTTTTCCAAATGGTCATAACTTGGGCTGATCGAAATGGCCCCACGGAGATGGTGCCCCTGGCCAGGGAGACAGGTAAAATTCGGCAATCCATCCAGTGCAAGATTCACTTTTCCTGAAGAGCCGCGAATACAGAAGTTTTTAATATCTGTTACAAAATCAGAAGGAAGGTCACTTTCATCTACCATTTTCAAAAAGGAGAGTTTTGGATCAAGTCCAGAAATAACAATATCCGAATTGTATTCATCACCATTTTCTAAGGCAACACCCATTGCTCGTCCATTTTTGACAATGACCTTTTCAACTGGTGCTTCTGTCATAATATCAGCACCAAAATGTTCTGCGGACCGGGCGATGGCCATACTCACGGCACCTGTGCCTCCCCGCTGAAATCCCCATGCGCGGAATGCCCCATCAATATCGCCCATATAGTGGTGGAGCATTACATAAGCAGAGCCAGGGGAACGTGGACCCATGAAAGTGCCAATAATACCACTGGCGGACATGGATGCTTTTAAAGGTTCAAATTCAAACCATTCATCTAAAAAGTCTGCTGAGCTCATGGTCATGAGTTTGGTCAAATATTCAAATTGTTCACTGCTTAATGTCTTGAAATGACTCAATAATTTTTTGGTGGCGCCCAAGTCTGAAAGGGATGGACGAATGACGTTGGGTGCAATTGTTTCCAAAATAGGACGAACTGCCATACCTATTTGACCCATGGCAGGCCCGAAACGCATATATGTTTCGGCATCCTTTGTAGAATGCCGCGCTATTTCACGATAAGTCTGATCTGCATCTGCCGTACGAAGGAGATAATCATTTTCTAATGGTGTGAAAGTGCTCTCCAAAGGTAGCAGTTCCAATCCGAACTTGGGCAGCATCAGTTCCCGCATCACGTTTGGTTTCATCAAACTCACGACATAGGAGCAAACAGAAAATTTAAATCCTGGGAAAATTTCTTCCGTTACAGCTGCTCCGCCCAGTATATACCGCCGTTCTAGCACAAGAACCTTTTTCCCAGCGCGGGACAAATAAGCCGCAGCAGTCAGCCCATTGTGACCGCCACCGATAACGATAGCATCATATTTTTTTACGCTGGGCATGAGCGTTTCCTTTCCGGATCAAAGAAGGGCGTTTTTACTACTTTGGCTGGTGTGAGTTTTCGGAAATGTTCCACTTTTAATTCAAACATGAGTTCTGATCCTTCGCCGGCATATTCTGATTTAACATGGGCCAGAGCGATATATCGTTTCAAAATTGGTGACCATGTTCCGCTGGTGGCATAGCCTACTTGTTCGCTCCCTTTATATAAGGGAGTACTCGTTCGCCAGGCAGTACCGGGGAGTCCTGGCGCTAATCCAGCCTTTCGAAAATGTTTCTCCAATTCATGCCACTGGATTTCAATCCCTACAAAATCCCATTTAGGACCGCGGACGACTTCCGCTTCTAAAGCTTGCTTTCCAATAAAATCTTTTTTCTTCATTTTTACAGCCCATCCCAAACCCAATTCGTAGGGAGATGATTTCCGCGAATCAATAATGGCATGCCGGGATGATACATAATCAACATCCAACAGGATGAGTCCTGCTTCGATCCGAGCAATGTCCAATGCGTGGAGACCGGTGGGTGTGATACCGAATGATTTTCCTTTTTCCAAAAGTAGATCCCAGACTGTTAAAGCATCTTTTGGATCCATCCAAATTTCATATCCAAGATCACCTGTGTATCCTGTGCGGGAAATAGATACAGGGATATCGCCAAAGGAGGTATCCATCATCCAAAAGAATTTGAGACTGTTCAAAGAATAGGAAGAAACTGCATTTAGAATGGCTCGGGAATTGGGTCCCTGGAGTGCCAGTGCCGCTGTTGTGAATGAGTCATCTGTAATAGTGACATTCATCCCTGTTGCATTATGTTTGATCCAATCAAAATTTGGTTCGGCACTGGTAATTCGAAATTTGTTTTCGGATAATCGTTGAATGGTGCCATCATCAATCATTTTTCCAAATTCATCACACCAGGGAGTATACATAACCTGACCTACTTTGCAAATTCTAATATTACGCGTCACTAATCGATCGAGAAATATCTGCGCATCAGGACCTTCAATGATATATTTTTTTAGTGGTGTTATATCTAATAGGGCAGCCTTGGTACGAATGGCAAAATATTCGTTATCATGGTGTAGCTCATAGTTTGTGGCGGAGAGATATCCTGACCAGCGACGCCATTCCTGAGATTCGTTCAACTTCGACGTGCGCTCAAAAAAGGGAGATAACTTAAGCTGCGTATTGGCTGTGAATTGGTTTTCGTAACTCATTGATTCGATCGTAAAAATGGCCGTGTTAAACAAGTGGGCCCGCCTGCACCTTTGATCGAGATTTCTGTTCCATCATAAGTATGGACATCTACGCCTTCATTTTCCAAACATTTATGTGTAATTGGATTACCTTCAATCATGATCACCTTGCGTGGTGCCACCGCCAATACATTACAGCCCATGGAATCATATTCTTCATCTGGAACTTCTATAAGTTTTATTTGGCGGTCGAGAAGATATTGCCTGAATGGAACCGGAAGCAAACGAGAATACACTAAATATAGATCATGATCAATGGGGGAAATATTGCTCATGAGATGCAGGCAATCTGAAGGGCCGGTCCAGTGGGGAAGTGGGACAGGTATAACTTCATCTACATGATTACCCAGCAAATTTTTAAATTGGCGAATTCCTTCAGCATTGGATCGATATCCTTCACCAACTGCCACAGTTTTATCATCAATCCACACCACATCTCCACCTTCTAAAGTTCCAGGAGACTCAATGCGCCCAAGAATGGGAACGCCAATGGATTCAAAGTAGGCTTCCATAGCTATTGATTCGGGCACTCGTGCATCCTTGCCCATGGTACACAGAATGACTCCACCATTAGAAATAACGCAGGGATCGTGGGTATAAACAGAATCAAGGGAAGTGGAATCGTTTGCGGGTAAAAAATGTATTTCAATGCCGAATGATTCCAAAAAGGCTACAAGTTTTTCATAATCAGCTTGTGCTTTTTCAAAATTTGGTACCCCAAAATAATGGAGTTGAGGAGATTGATTATTGACCTTTGCTTGATTTTGATATGCATCTTTTGGATGCTTCATTAAAACGCGTTGGATAGGATCTACCATCTTCTGGCAGCCAAAATTATTTTTCAATAGTTTCTCCACACCAATCTACAATCAGGTTAGCAATTATTTTTATAGTCAAAAGGACTTCTTCAATTTCCACATATTCATTGGCGGCATGAGCGAGACGCACATCTCCCGGGCCAAAAAGAACGGCGGGAATATGGGCATGATTTGTGAAAAGACGCAAGTCTGATCCATAGGTCACACCTTCAATAATTGATTTATCCCCAGTTGATTGGAAATAGCACTCAGAAAGCGATTGAATGATGGGGTGTCTTGTATCTGTTTGTCCTGATTCAAATTGACCTTCAAACCATTCAACAATTGGTGGATTATCCTTGAGCCATTCATCTGATTTAGAATTTTGTCGAATATGGTTTTCAAATGCTTCTCGTGCATCTTTTGCTGATTCACCAGGAAAGACACCAAATCTCCCTTCTGCAACAACAGATTCAGGTACGGTAGAATGCCACTCGCCGCCTTTGATAGTACCAATATTTATAGGAGCTACTCTTCTTTTTGATTCAAAATATTGTACATTGAATAATTGATGACGTTCTTTTTCAAATTCCAAAATTGATTGATGAATCAAACTATATTTTTCAATTGCACTAACGCCATCCCATCGCATGGCAGCATGGGTCGCCCGGCCCGGAATCGTTAAGCGAAAGGTAAGGGCCCCCGATTGGACGGGACAAACTTTTAGCGATGTAGGTTCTAGTATCACAGCCCCATCAGCCGTGAATCCCTTTACAATATTGGTTAGTGTGCCACAACCGCCGGATTCTTCACCTACGACTGATTGAACCATCACATTGTTATTGGGTTTAAAGCCCAATCCTTTAAGAATCTGAATTGCAAAAATTCCAGAAGCGAGTCCTGCTTTCATATCGCAGGAGCCTCGTCCATAGATACGATTATTTTTTACAGACCCAGACCATGGAGATTCATTCCAAAGTGTTCCCGGACCTGTGGGAACCACGTCCACATGGCCGTTTAAAATGAGTGATTTTCCTCCACCATCATTCTCCCATTTTCCGATAACATTTACCCGAGAATCTGTAGAAAAACCATCATCACAAAATGCAGGATGATCTTTTAATTCATCAAAAAGAACTGGAAATTTTTCTACATCTAATTGAAGTGATTTGAGTTTTTCGCTAACTAATCTCTGAACGGATGCTTCTTCATTTGGTAAGCTGGGAGATTGAACTAAAGCTTGGATAAATGAAACAATCTCATCCCGAGCAGAATTAACTGCCGCATCTATCTGATTATTTAAGTGAGGCAACTCTTATAATAACCCTTCCACGCATGTGGTCTCAAATCCCCCACGAATATTGTAAATAGTAGTAACAGAAAGTTTGTCTGTGGCTAGAGCAGTTTTAAGATCATTATAGATTCGTTTGGTGGC
>Ga0207989_1000482_pt1 | contig 22292 bp, 19 predicted proteins | sample ETNtaG_7_FD_185777 | JGI IMG/M metagenome (GOLD analysis project Ga0207989, IMG submission 185777) | Marine microbial and viral communities from oxygen minimum zone, Eastern Pacific Ocean - ETNP201406SV65 (SPAdes) (version 2) | ecosystem: Environmental > Aquatic > Marine > Oceanic ... | reverse complement strand
AAGTATTAGTTGGTGAAGTTGCTGGATTTATCAAAGATGGGGATATGGCTATTCAGTTAATTCCTATGATAAAAGAATATTTGGATATAAATGTAAAGAATGATGAACAACTTGTTAAGTTGGCCACAGTTGTTCAACGATTAATTGCTGCTGAAAACAAAGGTGGTGCAGAAGCAGAGTTCGGTTTATCGGACAAAGAGAAAGAACAATTACTCACAAGTATAGATGAGGTAGTTGTAGACATTCAAAAGAAATCAGATAAAATAACAGACGATATACAATCAGTTAAGGAAAATTAATGGGTTGGTTTAAAAGAGCGGCTGAAGAAGTAGTTGATGCTTTTCATGGATTGTCAGAAGGTCCTGCTAAAATAAAAGATATTTATACTGCAATTAAAGATACACCTCCGACTGAATTTTATGAATTGGAATTGGCAGAGGTATTGGAAATTTGGTTAGATGAAGAAGATTTACCTTTAATAACTAAAGGACCTAATAAGGATAAACCTGATTGGTCAAAGTATGGATGGATAAAGGCTAGATTATTTTATAGTAGTGCACATGAAGGTGATACTCGTATTATGAAACCAATGGATGCAAATATTAAGGATTATCCTTATCCAGGAGAGTCCGTTATAGCCGCTCAATATGTTCTTGGTGGAGCAGAAGATTTTTATTATACTCAGAAAATGAACTTTCATAATGTTGTAACTAATAATTCTTACCCTGGAATAAGTAAGTATTTAACTAATTTTACAAAGGGAACTATTCCAGATAAGTATAAAGAGAATCTACCAAAGATAACAGATCCTAATATTAGTATAAGACAAATTGATGTAGAAGAAGGTGATATAGCATTTAATGGTAGGTTTGGAAATTCAATTAGGTTTGGTAGTAATATAAAAGAGATTAAAACTGAAGATGGTGTAAAGGAAAATACAGGAAAAGTTAATTCACCTAATCTTATTATGAGAGTAGGACAGGGTGTAAAAGAAACAGTAGATTATAAGCCAGTAAAAGAAGATATAGATTTAGATGGTGCTTCTTTATGGATGACTACTGATCAATTAGTTCCACTTACTCATGAGAAAAGTAAAGTTAAAGATTTGGATCCAAAATTTAGAACAGATAGTAGTGGAAAACAAATAATTTTAAATTCTGATAGAATAGTTTTTAATTCAAGAAAAAATGCATTTTTATATTCAGACAATGATATAAATTTAGTTAGTAAAAATAGAATTGTTTTAGAAGGACATGAAAAAGTATATCTTGGTAGTGCACCAGAACAAGGAAAAACAACGGGATTTCCAAGTGGTGATGTACCTCAGATTGAACCAGTATTGAAGGGTGACCAGACAATGGATCTTGTAGATAAATTAATTGATTATTTAATTGAGTTTAGTACTACTATGCAGGGTGCAAAGGGATCAGTTGTAGATTTTGTAGTTCCAGTATCAGGTATTAAAGAGGGGTGTATGGGATTAGAAGGATCACTTAAATTATTAAAAACTCGATTAAATGATCCAAAGAGTGATATAGTAAAGACAACATAATATGGCACATAGATGTAAATCAATAGCAGGACAAAAAATAACATTAGGACCAGGTGATAGATTAATAGCTGGATGTGAATTAATAGATGGTTCTGTTTTTATAAATGGAAATGAGGTTGGTTCATGTTCAATTCCACAAGTTGAAACGAAAGAGGAATGCGAGTCTGCAGGTGGAACTTGGATTCTAACTTGTGAAGGTGGAACTGAAGTATTTGCCCCTATTATTATCGGTGAAGATGATATGTGTGCATACGCAGGAGCAAATGGAGCAACTGTATTATGGCCAGATGTTGGTAATGATTTATTTCAGTTTGATCCAGGAGAAACTGTTCCAGTAGGAACTCAAATTCATGCAGGACAAGTTAAAGATGGTGGAACTTGGTTTGGTGCACCACATATTGTAGAAAATGAAGGAGCAATAGCGGGTCCTGATCCTCTTACCGCTAGTGATCCAGGAGAAGATGAAGATAAAGGTTTTTGTGTGGGGGCAGGAAATGTTAATTTACCTACAGAGGAAGAAGAAGATTGGCTTGCACAATTAGCAAATTTGGAAATTCCTGATTTACAGGCATGGATGTTATCTGGATTCACCGCGAAAATACAAGAGATGATGGGTGAACTTAATAAGGTATTGGGGAAGTTATCAGCAGAAGTTGATGCTATAATGGCTAAAGCAGTAATTGATCCAGAAGATGTTTGTACTCCTCCCGTAAAAAGGGCCATTAAAACTATGTTGGATGTGATGGCGTGGATGATGGAAATGATGGTAATAATAAAGGCGATAATTAAAGTTATAAAGATTATTCAAAAGGTCATAAAGATAGTTAGAAAGATTTTAAAATGGACACCACCATTTGTAGTTCCTATAATTGAAGCATTAATGAAAGTATTAAATATTATGGGATTAGTTGATATGTGTGTTAGTTTATTAATAAAAACAATCGGTAGATTTACAACAATTGTTCCTGTATTACAGGCACAACTAATGAGTATTTTAGCAATGTGTGCAGTACAAGCTGGTGATTCACCTCCAGACAGTAAAGAAGCCTGCGAGGCAGCAGGTGGAACTTGGATAGATCCACAAGATTTAAAAGATTTACAAGATATGTATGATAAGATATCTGCTGAAAATTTAGGTATTGATGAAGATGAATCCATTGGATTTTGTTCTATAACAGAACACTTAGATAAGAAATCTTGTGAAGAAGCAAGTGGTACTTGGACAGATTTAGATACCGATACAGATTTTGATGAAGTAGATACTTCAGCACTTACAAATGAACTTGTTAAGCAGATGGAAGAATTAAATAGATGTTTTGCAAGTCCAGTATTACAAGATTATTTAAGAGGTTTATAAAGGAGATAATAAAATGAAGAAACAAGAGTTAATAAAAATAATTGAAACAGTAGTTCGTAAGGAAGTCAAAAAACAAATGAATGAGATATTTATTAAAGAAGAAAATTCATCTTCACTTACCGAATTAGTTTCAAAACCATTAACTGAAAAAGAGTTCAAAGAACCTATCAGAAAACAGTATAAAGCTAAACCCAAAAAAGAGGTTCATTATACATCAAACACGGCTCTTAACAAAGTGTTAAATGAAACCGCTGGTGGAGTTCCACAAGGTGAAGGTGGAGCACCACAAGTTGGAGGATATGAAGATTATCCAACTTTAGGTGATGGAGTATTTGATTCGAGTAAGATAAATGATGTTTTGGCTGGTTCACCCGCAGGAGCACCAACTACAGAAGCTACAAAACAGAAGAAACGAGATATTGGAGCAGTTCAAACTATCAAAAATGCAAGAGTAAATGTTGATCAAGTTCCAGACCATGTACAAGATGCATTAACACGAGATTATTCAGCTGTTTTGAAAGCTATTGACCAGAAAAAAGGTGGCGGAACGAATTTTCGTCCATAGAGGGGTGAGTAATGGCATTAGATAAAAAGTTTCTAAAGTATAAACTTGAGAAAATTAAGAATGATAGAATTTTCAAAGACCAGGATTCAGAAACTAAAAAAAGAATCCGAAAAGAAAATTCTAAATTGGCACAAGAAGAAGCAGATGCTATTCATTCTTATTTAACTGGTGAAGATAATATAGATATATTTGATAATAAGTCTTATTTAGAAAATAGATTACCTGGAGGTTTGTATTTAACAAATAAAGGTCAATTAAATATAATACAGTCTCAAGATGATCCTAAAACTAAAAAATCTAAGTTACAGAGTATAATGAGAAAGTTTAGAAGTATACATAAAGCCAATTTAGATTTTAGTAAACAATTAAAAATATTTAAAAAATTGTTTGATAAGTTAAATATACGTTTTACTAAAGATGAAATTAAATTAGACGGAAATATACAGGCGGGTGGATATCAAACATATGAGGGTAATGAAGAATACGAAGGAATTACTGATGAATTTCAAATTTCAGATGTAGATTTGGATGATGATGGTAATATAATACCAACTTCATATAGAAGGGCAATTTTAGAAGTTAAAAATGGTATAATAGTTGCTGTAAGGAGAATAAACTAATGGGAGCAAGAGAAAAAGATTTAAATCCAGATGTTTTCATTGGATTAAAACTTCCTATGGGATATTCAGATACAGGATATTTCAAACAAACTAAAACTACACTTCAACAGGCAAAATATAATATTATAAATTTGTTAAAAACAATTCCTGGTGAAAGGTTGGGACAGCCTGAGTTTGGATCACAATTACATTCAATATTGTTTGAACCAATGAATGAAGATTTTGGAGATGTATTAGAAGATTCAATTAGAAGTTCACTTGAAAAATGGTTGCCATACATAAACATTAAAAATATAGAAATTACGATGCCAGATTATAATATTAACAGAGTAAATATATCAATAGATTTTGGATTATCATTTGAGCCTGATAGGTTCGGAACTGTTTCAGTAAGTTTTGATCAGTTTGAATCGGCCATTAAAGAATAAGGGAGAAATTAAATGCCTCATGCACCTGGTCATAAAGACGTAAAATATTTAAACAAAGACTTTTCTGCATTTAGAAATAGTTTAATAGAATTTGCTAAAACATATTTTCCAAACACATATAATGATTTTAATGAATCAGACCCAGGTATGATGTTCATTGAGATGGCATCTTATGTTGGTGATACTTTATCCTATTATATGGATGAACAATTTAAAGAAAGTATGTTAGCTTTTGCAGAAGAAAAGAAAACCATATACGAAATTGCACAAGGATATGGATATAAACCAAGACAGTCATCACCAGCATCTGTAACTCTTGATGTATTCCAAACTGTACCATCAGATCCTAATAATGTTGTAGATGAAAAAAGACAACCAAATGAAGATTATTGTTTGCATATTCCATCAGGATTACAGGCAACATCTACGAATGGAACAGTTTTTAGAACAACGGGTGATGTAGCATTTAGAGATTCAAGTTCATTAAGTCCAAGAGAAGATGTTATTTTTGAACTTGATGATCAAGATCCTGCAAATATTACAAAATGGTTATTAAAGAAATCAGTAAAGGCGGTTAGTGGAACGGTTACTACGGATTATATAACATTTGGAGCAGCAGAAAGGTATAAAAGAATTGTATTGAATTCTGATCCAGTATTAGAAATAATTTCAGTAACGGATAGTGATGGAAATAGTTGGTATGAAGTTCCATTCTTAGCACAAGACACGGTATATGCAGATTTTGAGAATACTACAAATAATTCTCCTGATTTAGTAGAAGGTAGAAACTTTGCACCATTTCTTTTAAAACTTGTAAAGACATCCAAAAGATTTAAAACTTATATAAGACCAGATGGTAAAACAGAAATGAGATTTGGTTCTGGAATAGCAGCAGGAGCAGATGAAGAAATTATTCCAAATCCAACTAATGTTGGTTCAAATTTACCAGGTACACCGAGTTTTCTTGATACAGCTTTTGATCCGGCAAATTTTTTAAATACGGACACTTATGGTCAATGTCCAACAAATACAACATTAACTATAAAATATTCTTATGGGGGTGGGATAGATGATAATGTAGCATCTAATAGTGTTAATAATATTACTTTACAATCACCTGTATTTGATAATTTTTTGAGTTTAGATGATAATATGAAAACTATAACTTTGAACTCCACGGCAACATCAAATCCAAAACCAGCAACTGGAGGCGGTGGAGCAGAAACACTTGAGGATGTTAGAGTGAATGCACTTGCATATTTCCAAGCACAAGGAAGGGCAGTAACCAAAGATGATTATATAACTCGTGTTTATTCGTTACCACCTAAATATGGTAATATAGCAAAAGTTTATATTATACAAGATGAACAAGTTGCAGCAACTGGACAGAATGAAACAGACCCGACATTCCAACCTAATCCATTGGCATTAAATATGTATATGCTTGGTTATGATAACACCGGAAAGTTAGTTAGAATAAATGATGCTGTAAAAGAAAATATAAAAGTATATTTGAGTCAGTATAGAATGATGACTGATGCAGTTCAATTAAAGGATGCGTGGATATGTAATATTGGAGTTGAGTTTGCAGTTCTTACTAAAAGAGGATTTAATAAAAATGAAGTGTTATTGAAATGTGTTGATAAATTAAAACTTTATTTTAGTATAAATAAGTGGCAAATAAATCAACCAATCATATTGGCTGATGTGGCATCTGAAATAGTTTCAGTTGAGGGAGTAGCTACCGTAGTCAATCCACCCAATCAAGATCCTAACACAGAACAACGGTTAATTGTAATTAATAATAAAAATGGAGCTGCACAGGGTTATTCTAATAATTTATATGATATTCCAGATGCAACTTTTAATGGAGTAGTTTATCCATCAACAGATCCTGCAATCTTTGAAATAAAATACCCGGATATAGATATTCGAGGTAGGGTAATGGGAGACATCTAATGCATTATTTCGAATACGCAACAAAAGATACAACATTATATGAATCAAGTGCAAGTATGAATACTGGACTTGATGAAATTCTTGAGATTAGAAAAGATATGAACGCAGACGGTTCAGTAGTAAATGTTTCTCGTGCATTAATTAAATTTGATTTGACTTATATTTCTAAATCAGTAGCATCTAATTTAATTACATCAGGATCAAAAACAAAATTTTATTTAAATTTATATGATGCAAGTTCAAGAGAATTAAATGTAACACAAAACTTATATGGGTATCCAGTAAGTCAGAGTTGGGATATGGGTTCGGGCCGAGCACACTCTAATCCAATAATTGAAGATGGGGCAAGTTGGAAGTTTAAAGATAATAATGATACGGCAACTCCTTGGTATGGAAGTTATTCTACATTACAAGGAAATACTTATGCAGATGGAACTTTAACAATTAATGAAGGTGATTATAATAATCAAGAAGTTACTATTGGTGGAGTGGATTTTGTATTTGTAAGTGGTTCAACTTCTGTATTTGATAATAGTTCAACAGAAATATTTGTAACATCAGGTTCAACTACTGGTAGTTCTGTTACAAGTTTGAGAGATGTTATTAATAATAGTAGTTCATTACATTCCTTACCTATCTCTGCTAGTGTAGTTGGTAGTAATCCAGATTATTTAATTTTATCTGGAAGTTCTGCAGGAACTAATTCTAATTTAAGTGCAGCATCATCTTCAGGATTATTTGTATTTGATGGAAGTAGTGCGTATGCCGTAGAAGGTGGAACAGATTCTACAACAACGTTATCGGGTGGTGGTGGAACTTGGTATAGTGGAAGTGGATATGAGGCCTCACAATCCTTTACCCACGAACCATCAGATTTGAGAATGGATGTAACCGATATTGTATGGAAGTGGTTAGGTAGTACAGTTCCAAATGAAGGATTTATGATAAAGAGAAGTGGTAGTATGGAGTATTCCACTACTGAAGATGAAGGAAGTACTACACATTATGGACATTTTTTATATTTTGGTAGAGATACACATACAGTTTATCAACCAAAATTAGAAGTAGTTTGGGATGATTCTAAATGGACGACTGGTTCATTATCAGCACTTTCTAATACCGAGGTTGAAGATATGGTTCTTTATATGAGAGGATTTCGTCCAGAATATAAAGAAACTTCAAAAGTAAAATTTAGAGTAGTTGGTAGAGCAAGGTATCCCGAAAAGTCGTATTCCACAAGTGGATATAGTACGGGATATACAACAGCAAAATATCTACCAAGTGGAAGTACTTATTATCAAATTAAAGACGCATATACAGAAGATGTTATAGTTCCATTTGGAAGTGGTTCAGTAGTAAGTTGTGATTCTACAGGAAACTATTTCAATGTGTGGATGAATGGATTACAGGCAGAAAGATTTTATAGAATAAACTATAAGGTAGTAAGTGGTAGTGGAACTGCTGATGAAACCGTTCAATATTTTGATGAGAAACATTCATTTAAAGTAGTGAGATAAAAAATGCCGTATTCAACAGATGAATTAGACAATCTTCCATTTTATCAGTCTCTCATAAGACAAGATGAAGCAAAATATTTAGAATTAATAGATAAGAGAACTGATTCGGGGGTTGTAAGAAAGGGTGTTTTAAGGGATCCAAACTCTAGAAATATTATTTTATTTGAGAAAATAATTGATGGACAAGGAACTGATGGAACAAGTCACCCTGAAAATTATACTCTTTCTTATGAAGAAGGATATTTTGAATATGAAGATACAGAAGAAGAACTTAATAAAATAATCAAACGAGAATTTACGGAACTCTAATGCCAAAGAAAAAACAATTAACCTCAACAGAATGGGGATTATCAAGATTAAAATCAAAAGATTTACCTCTTATTGGAACAGACGGGTTAACTGATTCCGATGAGGTATTTGGAAGTAATCCAAAAGATATTATAGAGTATCATGTATATGATACAAGTGATAATTATATAGCTTCTGGTGAAATTTCTGAAATACCTACTGAATTAGATGTAGGTGCTCATGTTAGAAGTCTTGGTTATGAACGTGGGACTTATAAAATAGTATATAATTTTTTAAGACAAATAGGTGGTTCTAGTAAATTTGTTTTAACTAAAAAATCAGATAAGAGTATTTATACTGGTGAATTTATGATAGGGACTGATGGTAGAATATATGCCAGTTATTATATAGAAGAAGATATAAAGGCTCGTTTACTCGATGATAAAGGAAGAGATATAGAACTTCTTGTTCAAGATGATAAATTTTGGTTACAAGAAATATCACCGTCACGAACAGAAATACGACTTCGACCAAACCCAGCAATAGATGATCCAGATTATTATGAACAGTTTAGAATATTGGGATATACCTGCTTATCATATACAGATATAAGTGGTCAATCTTCTGTAACTATTAGTGGTAATGTAGCAACAATAGATGGTGAAGGAATTAATTTAAACGATAAAATGGCTGGTGGAACTCTTAAAATAAGAGAGGCCTTTGTTATAGATGAAGATGAAATACCTGAAGTAATATCAAGATTTGTTCCAGAAGTCGAACTTCAAACTTTCCCACCGGCAAACAATTTAGTAAATAATGGTGATTTCTTTGATGGAATTAATGCACTCGAAAAGGGAAACGATAGTGGAAATCATGAAGTTGTTGATGATATTTTAAATCCAGGTAATAGTAAGTGGTGTTTAAAAACTACATCAGATGGTGAGAATAATAATTATGAACTGTTGTTAAATGGAATACCTGGTGAAAGTTATATAATGAGTTGTTGGGTTTCTTGGGAAGAGAGTTATAATGAATCTCATGATACGTGGACACAAGTTTGGCCAGATAATAGTCATGGATTATTTCGTGGAAAATGGGATGTAGGTGGTAATTTACAAAATATACCAGATACAGAACCAGTAGATGATATAACATTAGACAGTAAGATAATAGATGGTAGGCGGTGGCATAAAGTATATAGAATTAAAACTATACCAGAAGATTCAAATGGAATAGTAAAATGGAATTTGGGTAAAACTAATTCAACAGCAACTGGAGTTCGCTATATTACAGATATCCAAATGGAGCCTGGAGCTTTAGGTGGAACTCCAAGTCCATTTATGAAAGAAGAAAGACCAGAAGAAACTGATTTCCCTACTACTGGATTAATTACATTTACAGATGATAATAAAATAGAAGCATCATTTACAGAAGAGGATAGTGGATTTACAAATTTAATGGCAGGAAGTGATGATAGAGGAAGTGGTAGATTAACTATTAAAGATGCATATGTTATAGATGAGATTTTTACTCAAGATACAGAAGTAACAGTAATAGATGATATTCCATTAAAAAATCCACTTGCAACTGATATTGCTAAATATGAACGAGAATTTAGAGTAAGTCCATATCATGGTAGTGGGGCCAATAAGATTATATTACGAGTCGATAATAATTATACCATAACTTCTTTTGATTCATTCAATAATCCAACCATCGTTGGTTCATCAGTAGGTGTGGCAGGAGCACATCTTGAATCTTATACTCATAGTCTTCCAGGTGACCTTGCAAGATTAGAAATACAAACTCATAATGGTAAATCTGGAGCAGGATTCCTTGCAAAAATCCTTTGGAATGGAAATATAATTAAAACTGGAGATGGTGAAGGTTTTTATTCAGATCAAGAAGAACAAGATTGGAAACGTGAACATTATGGTGGTTCACATGAAATAGATGCTCCCGAAATTACTCGTATATCTAGTAATCCATCAGGTCCATTTCAAATTATATCAAACTCTGCTGATGCTGCTGATTTAAATTGGTCAGAAGTCTTAGGTAGAAGTACAAAGACTACACTCTTACAATTAAGAGATTGTGATTGGATTTGGTCAACTCAAGTAAGAGAAGATCAAGATTTAGTTTGGCAATGGACACCAGAAAGTTCTGTAACCGATTTAATTTGGCAATGGTGGGATCCAGTTTTACATTCAGATGCAGTGAAACCAGAGGGTTGGGGCGAAGGATTCAATTCATTTAATTGGGGTGGAACAGAATCAGCAAAAACTGAACAATCAAGGTGGCATACTGGATGGTTAGGATATCATGCTAAATGGATACAAGGTGAGGGTCAGTTTGGTGAAACTTGTATGAAGTTTATTGATAAGAATACTCAATTCGGTGCACCAAATCATGTTGATTATCAAGGTATTCATAAAACAGGATTTAATACAGATACAGACCAACCTTCTACATTGGCACATAGGTGGATGGGAATTTCACAAACATTACCACATACAATGGCTGCACAAGGACTTGAAACTGGTAATAAAATTACAATTAGTTGGTGGCAAAAATCAGATACTATAAATAAAGGTGCAATGGTTGGGTTACATCATTATAGAAAAAGTGATGGAAATCCATACTGGGGTACTTGGGCAGGATATCACCCAGCAACAGAAGAAGAAGGTAGTTTATCGGCAGGAGAAAGAGAATTTTTAAGATATGCACCAGTATCAAAGGTAGGAGAATGGGAGCAAGTTAGTTATACGGGGGTTGTTGAAGAAGATTGGGATTTACATAAGGCAAGTACTCTTTATATATATGGACATTATGGTCCAGAAGGAATTTTATGGGTAGAAAGTCCTACCATTCAATTAACAGAGTCAAGTACAAAAGTTAATAGAACTCCTGTTACTGATGATTTAGTTGCAGAAATAGAATCAGTAGATGGTAATACTATAACTTTAACTGATACTTATGAGAATTTGGCACCAGAAAATGCTGTATTAGATAATGCTACAAATATAAGATCATTCAACAAGTTTACTGAATTTTATGTTGATTATACTTCATCTCTTTATAGTGCTACTCCAATATATGGTTCATTTAGGGGAGATATTGAGAGTATAAATGGAAATGAAATTACTCTTATGGATGGAAACTCTTATCAAGAATTGGGAGAAGCTGTAGGACATGATTTTTCAAAGTATCCATTAAATAATATGCAACCATTTAATAAATGGTTTATTCAATATCCACAAGATAAGAGTGAAGATTTAAGTAAGTTAGTTAGATTGGGACAAAACAATTTTAATTTAATAACTAATTTTAAAATAGATACAACAACTTACTCTGAATATCCATATTCAATTGTTTATAAATTATATGAACCACTTCCAGATAGTGTTCAAGAAAAAGATTTTGTTACTATTGTTAAAGAATTGATTCCTCCAGTAGAGGAAACTTGTACATTAATACCTTTTATAGAAGAATGGGTAAGTGATATAGTTCTTAGAACTCCTGAGTTTGCTGATACCAATAGTCCAATAGGTCACGGACAGACAAGATATAAAACTTATAATGAACTAACATCAACAGATACTTCTATAAAAGAAAGTATAGAGAATGAACTTTTAAGTGGTAGTTTAAGTGCAGATATTAATGTAGATCATAACCAGTTTTCCAATTTCGTTCATTTTGGTTCTGCAGAAAAACGAGTTAGAAATTTTAAATATAAATTAGACCAAATAGAACAATATACAGATAGAAGTGCGTCTTTAGCAGGATCCAATAGTGGTTCAATAGGAGTACCGATTGGTAAACTTAGTGTTAAAGCAGACCCAGGAGCAGGAGGATATTTAAGTATTTCGGGGTCTGAATCTCCACATCCACCATTTACTCCAGTAAGTGGATCATTAACACAAATTCAATCTTGGGAAAAGAAACGTCGTGAAGTTATTACTAACTTTGATAAATTTGAAAAGTATATGTTTAATCAAAGTTCTTCATATTCAAGTCAATCTATTGGTACATTCCATGAAAATGCTTGGCCCAAAGAATCAGGACAAGGAACATATTCAAATCCATATGTTCTTTATAGAACTTCACAATCAGCAGCAACCACTTGGTACGCAAATCAATTAATTTCTGCATCAGCATATGATAGAGCAAATAAGAATAGAGTTAGAAGTCACTTACCAATGTTTGTTCAAGATGATGATGAAAATACAGTATTTCTTAATTTTATAGATATGATTGGTCACTATTTTGATGATATTTGGGTATTCATTAAAGCGATGACTGATGTTCATGATAAGAGAGATAAACTTACAGAAGGCGTAGCAAAAGATTTATTACATCCAGTTGCACAATCACTTGGTTGGGAAGTCCGTGATGGAAAAGATTTAGTATCGCTACCAAGATATATGTTTGGAATGGAACAAACTGGTTCTGAACGACCTTGGCAGTTTTCTCTAACTCCAGACAGAGATATATCAAGAGAAATTTGGAGTCGTATTGTAAACAATATGCCATATTTCTTAAAAACAAAAGGAACATCACGGGCAATTAAAGGTTTGATAAGTTGTTATGGTATTCCATCAAGTATTTTAAGAGTAATGGAATATGGTGGACCAAGTTTACCAGGTCAGCCAGATGATTTTATGGTCACGAGAAAATTTACAAAGGCATTAAATTTTTATGGATCAGGTAATAATACTTATGTTCAATATAATGCTTGGAGTCCAGTAATATCTGGGAGTGCACCAACTAATAGAGTTCCAGATACAATAGAATTTAGATTTAAAGCAGCAACGGGTTCGAATCAAGTATTGGTAAGACGAGATACAGATTGGGCAATTAGATTAAAAGAAAATGATTCAGTAGATAATAGAGGTCATGTATCTTTTATGTTAAGTGGTAGTGATGGATATAAAGAGGTTTCATCTTCTAATCTTCCTGTATATGATAATGAATTTTGGTCTGTAATGTTGACGAGAACTTTATGGGATGGATCATTTGTAGGAGGTGATATTGTTAATCAAAATGTTGCTTATACATTACATACTAAAAAATATGATGCAGGTAGAAGTAAGATTATATATGAATCAAGTGAAACTTTATATATAACTGGTTCAAGTCAACCATCATATAATTTAGCATATTTTGGAAGTAATAAATCAGTAACACTCGGTGGTCCTGAGCAAAATACTTTTTTCGGTGAATCTTTTAGTGGTTCAATGATGGAATATAGAAATTGGACAACACCACTTAATGAAACTTCATTTGATAATCATGTAGCCGCCCCAATAGCATTTGATGGTAATACACCATCAGCTTCTTATTTAGATTTAGTTACTCGATATTCATTTGATGATGATAAAGATTTAAGTATATCTTATAATCAATGGTTTCAAGATGCAAGTGCAGACCAATCTTTTACATCATCAGCAGTTCCACATAATTATACAAGTCCTATGGGAGATCATTTTTCATCTGTAGTAGATGAATCAAAAATGAAAGTTCCAAATTTGGGACCGAGTATGAAATCATCCAATAAAATGAGAATAGAAGCAGATACACGAATTGATAAAGTTGGAAGTCCAGTATTAAAATTTCATGAGAGTATAACAACCCCAGCTTATGATAACGCACAAATAGATAGTAATAAACTTGGAATTTATTTTTCACCATCAAGGGCAATAGACGAAGATATTATAAGTTCAATGCCCAATCTTGATTTCGACCAATATATTGGAGATCCACGCGACCAATATAAAGAACAATATAGTGGATTAGTAGAAGCCAGAAACCTATATTGGCAAAAGTATTCGGGACCAAATAACTTTTGGGATTATTTAAGATTATTAAAATATTACGATAATTCATTATATAAACAAGTTAGAACTTTAATACCTGCACGTGCAAATGCAAATGTTGGTATATTGATTGAACCAACTATTCTTGAACGAGATAAGATTATAATTGGTAAAGAACCTGATTTTGAACCACAACATCATGTTACAAGAATTGATATAACAAATGAATATTCTGAAAGTGCAGCATATCAAACTTATGAAGATAATATGAATTGGTCTAACCCATTTGGGATTAATAAAGAAACAATGCAAACAGGTTCATATATGTCTTCTTCTGCAGCGTTTAAAACATTTGAAGTAGATTTAACTTATACAGACCCGTTTAGAGTTAATTATTATACACAATTAAGTGGTTCAGAACCACGTGGGTTTATTTCTGCATCGGGATACGAAATAACTCCAGAAATGTTAAATACAATGCCATTAAATTTATATGATCCGTTTAGAAAGAATAATAGAACACAATTAACAGGGTCAGGAGCAGAAATTTCAGCAACATTTAGTTCGTATAATGCACCAAGTACTACATTCGCTGAAAATGCAGCTGGAACTGGTTCATTTGTAATGAAACATATTTTAGAAAGACCTGCTATATATAATATAGGAGATAGAGATTTTAGCGGTTGGTATGGAAGTGATTATTATAACTCTACTATACAGGCAGGAAGTAGTAAGGCTATATTTGAAGAAGTAGTTCAACCACGAGTAGATCAAAATGTATTATCACGGAATAATATGGAAGTAGAGTATTATTATAGTTCTGCAGAAAATGCATCAAAACATATACCAAATTCATCAAGTTTTGTATTATCTGATTTAGATAATAGGTGGGATGAATCAGTTGGAACTGATAGATTATTTTATCTTGGATGTGTTCAGACGGGAGAAACAACTATATCGGATCCAGGTGGAAGATGGGATGATAATACACCAGCAGTGTTTGTTGAAAATGTATCACCTACAATGTTAGTAACAACCGATAAACCTACAACTAAGATGGATGCAGTAAACAAATAGTGTTAAAAATTAAAAAGGATTATATTTATAAGGGAAGAATAACAAGTTTTATTATATCGAATCTTATAAAATTTATGTAAAATCCGAATACAGGAGAAAAAAATGGGATATTTAAACAATTCAACAAGAATATTAGACGCCATATTGACAAAGAAAGGTCGAGAAATTTTGTCAAGTGGTGGTAACTTTGAAGTAAGTAAATTTGCGTTAGGTGATGACGAAGTTGATTACGCTTTATGGGATACCACTCATACACAAGGAACAGATTATTATGGAGCGGTAATTGACAATTTGCCTGCACTTGAACCATTTAATGATCCTTCTGAGATTATGAAGTATAAACTTGTAACGAGGTCTGAAGGAACTCGGGCAATGGCTAAATTAAATGCGTTAGGCCAGACTACAGCCGGACTTGTTGGTTTGAGTTGGGTAGATGGAGTTTCAACCGATAAGGTTAGTATTGGAGCAGGAGAGTTAACAACTTCTCAAATTGGAACTTCGACTGCTACGATATCGATTGAACAACATGATAATACAGTTCAATTTCCACAGGGTACGGATTATGCACTTTATGCAGGTGAAAATTATACTGTAACTTTATTGGATTCAAGTGTAGCTGTATTGGCACCAGCTTTTTCGGCTTTACCGAATGGGACCCAATTGATTGAGACTGAAGGAAATGCTCAAACTGGACCAGTAGGGTCAGACTTTGTATGGGTCCCGTTTGTAGATAATGTACAACATATATCACAAACAATATCAGGTATTGCTATCGGTGATGGAAGTACATTAGAATTTACTGGTGGGGAGCCAAGAAATCTTGTTCTTTATCCAAAACAAGTTTCGGCAACTTCAACTACTTCAATTATAATAACTGGGGAATTATCAGGAGCAGTAATAGAATTTCCAGTAACGATTACTTTTTCATCATAAGAGGTAAAAAATGGGATTTATAAATAATACTTCATACATATTAAATGCAGTATTAACCAAGAAGGGTAAACAATATCTCGCAAAAAGTGATGGTAAGTTTAATATTACTAAATTTGCTTTAAGTGATGATGAGATAGATTACACTTTATGGGATACAGCACACCCGAAAGGAACTGATTATTATGGTGCAGTTTTAGAATCTACACCAATGTTAGAACCTTGTGTAGATCCTGAAGTTGTAATGAAGTATAAATTATTTACGATGGATGTAGGAACTAAAGCGTTACCTTATATCGGTAATATGACTCCACCTTCATTTCTCGGAGCCAACGCATTGACAACCCAATTGACAGGTAATTCTACATCACCCACATGGGCATATGAGAATGTTCAGTTAAATCCAAATACACAGGGGGCAGAACAAGCGTTTTCGGGAGAGAATTATAGTTTTTTAGTTTTAAATAAAAATGTAGTTGATGTAGGAATTGTAACAGACGGAAGTGTAGATTATAATGTTGGAGCTGTTTATGGTGAAGAAACTGGTAGAACGAGTAAGAAAGTAGTAGGTAGAGAAGCAGGAATAAAAACATTAATGGGAGATATGGGAACTTCAAGAGAAACATCAATTATTATAACTGGTCAAATGTCAGGAGCAATTTATGTTTTACCAGTAAAAGTTAATTATGTAAATAACACTACGTAGGAATAAATTATGGGATTTATAAATAAAGATACATTAGCAGTAGACGCAATTCTTACTAAAAAGGGTATAGATTATTTAAGAAAAGCAGTATTTGGTGAAAATCAAAATGGTGAACACGTAATTACTAAATTTGCACTAAGTGATGATGAAATAGATTATGGGTTATGGGATGTAACACCGAGTGGTTCAAATTTTGTAAAACCATATGGTCAAGTAATTGATAACCAACCATTAACAGAACCAAATGTTAATTGGAGATCACCTACTGATGGTGAAACTATGAAATATTTTTTATTTAAAAACGGAATTATTGAGAATTAATTATGAGTGTATTAGGAGCAGGACAAACAGGAGAAGATGGAGTAGGTAAAGAGAAAACTACATATGGTAGTGCAGTTAGTTTAAAGGCCAAAAAAGTTACTACAATAAGAAATAGTACTTTAAAGATTACGGGAATGTCAACTGGAACATCTTGGACAGTTAATGTTGTAGTAAATCCAGGAGATGCAGTTTTAGAATATTATCCACCAGAAGTAGATCCAGATCCAATACGTGGACCAATTGCGAGTTTTATATATAGTTAAGGATTTTAATAGAAATGGGATATTTGGATAAAACAACACAAACAGTAACAGCAACTTTTACTAAAAAAGGTAGAGAACTTTTAGCAAACGCACTCGCAGGGGCTGTTGATGATTCGTATGTAATTACTAAATTTGCATTAGGTGACGATGAAATTGATTATTCTTTATATGATGAATCTTTATCATCTAATTTTAGAGGTAGAGTGATTGAAAATATGCCATTAGTAGAGGGATTTCTTAATCAGCAAGAGATTATGAATTATTTTATGACAGATGCACCTGAAATGGCTATAGCTTTTGAATTATCAAATATACCCGCACAAGTTGTGTTAGGAGGGCAAGGAGATAAGATTGTAATTGCTCCTATAACAGATAATTTTGATGGAGTAGAAGAATATGAATTTGTTCTTGGACATGATAATGTAGCTGAAATGTATAATCCAGATACTCCACCTACATCTAATTTTATTTTTGAGGTATCGGAAGAGGGTAGCCCCCCACCCGGTAGTTCACCAATGGCAAATTTCACTCATAATATCATTTAAAGGAGATTAAAGATGGGAGCTGGAGGAACAATGAATTACGCACCACTAACAGTTAATTTTACTGATACTTCATCTGGAGATGGATTAAAGTTTTTATGGAATTTTGGAGATGGTCAAACTTCGTCATTACGAAATCCAACTCATACATTTTCACAGGGAGTATGGAATGTTACTTTAACTGTGGAAAATGATAATGGAGAAGATTCTACATCTGCAACAATAGTTGCTTTACCACCCAGTTCTGGTTATGGTGGTGGATCCGGCGGTGGTAGTGGATATGGAGGCGGATCTGGAGGTGGATCCGGTGGTGGATCCGGCGGTGGTAAAGGTGGTGAATCCGGTGGTGGTAAGGGACCGGCTAAATAACCCGTTTAAAAAATTTAATGAGAATATATTTAGAATATATTTATACACATAGGAGATAAACAATGGCAGAAAACGATTTTTTCACCGAATTAGCAGGAACAGATAAAAGGACTAATATACCAAGTACTATATCTTCCCCTGTGTGGTCTGGAGGGGCAACAACTTTAACCTCCTTCTATACTGGTTCCGCACAAAGTGGAAGTAGTGGTGATTATTACTACGATGTATTTGATAAAGTTGGTACTGATACCACACGAGAAGTTCAGTTTGCAATAGCTTATGGACATTTCGATGGAAGTGGATCATTGTCTACTTCTGCGGGAAATAATCCATCTAAAGCTATATATCGTCAGTTTAGAAATATTTGTATTAGAAACGCAAACAGTGATTCAAAGTTTGAATTTCCTGAAAATAATACAAATGTGTTTAAAGATATTTATGTTATCAACGTAAATAGAGCACGGTATAGAGAAAGATTGGATCCAGGAAACTGGGAATTACACTTGGGAACTGGAGATCCAGGCCTGATTAAGTTAATTGATGATAGTGGAGCAACTTCAGATTCATCTGTTAATGCATCACAGAGAGTTTTTAATGTAATTAGTGGTTCAATAGCAACTGGAACTGCTGTTTCACCAGCTGGTGAAGCAGCTTCAGACTTTGCATCAAGTGCAGTTGGAAGTTATGGACTTTTCTATCCAGAATTAGGACTTATTATATTAAACGCTACAAGATTAGATCAAGGAACGGCAGCTAGTCCACCTGGTTTAGCCCTTGCGACGGTTGAAAGTGCAGGAACAAATGATGATAATTCAATGAAATTATACAATAAACTTATTATAGCTGGTCAGGGTAGTGGATATTTTCAATCCCGTAGAGAAGAACAAATTAAATCTTCTCATTTCTTTTGTAGGGTTGAATCTGACAAATATAATTGGAGTCAAAATCCAACGTACTTTGATAGTACTACTACAGAATTGACTAATACTACTTTCATTCAAGATCCAAAAGCATATATAACTACGGTTGGTCTTTATAACAATAATAATGAGTTGTTGGCAGTTGCAAAGTTAAGTCAACCTTTATTGAAATCGAGAGATAGAGAAGCGGTAATCAAAGTTAGATTAGACTTTTAAGAATAGGAGATTTAGATATGCCCGTGTTTAAATCATTTATAGATGACGATGGGAAGGTAAATAAAGTAGAAAATTTATATAGTACTGTGGCCGAACCAATGTGGTCAGATTCTACAGGAACTTTAACTACTTTTTTTACTGGATCAATTCAAGATTCTAATAATGGTAAATATTATTATGATGTACATACAACAACTGATCAATCTACCGAAGTACAGTTTTCGGTAACATACGGTCACAGACTTGGTTCTGGTTCAGAAGGTTCAACTACTACAGGAACAACAAATCCAACTAAAGGAATATATTCACAATTAAGACAAGTTTTACTTCCAGCCCAAACTACTCAATTTAATTTTCATGGAGATTCAGGGGAAAATTATTATAGTGATGATGTTTTTGCCATTGTTGCAAATAGGGCACGATACCGAGAAAAGATGGATCCAGGAAACTGGGAATTACATTTGACAAGTGGAAGTAATAGTATTAATTTAATAGACGATAGTAACGCAAATGTAAATCCATTACTTGGAAATTCAAAACGAGAATTTAATATAGTTTCTGGTTCAATTGCAGATGGAGTACATACTACCGCTTCAGCATCAGCTGCAGCTTCAAATTCTGGTTCATATGGTTTATTTTATCCAGAAATGGGAATGTTAATTTTAAATCCAAATTCATTAGCATCTGGTTCAGTAGATTCAAATGATCCATCTGCTTTTATAAAACCACTTGTAAAAAGTACTTCTACAAACAATCTTAATCATAGAAAATTATTATATTCAATACAAAGTGGTTCATATTTTTCAGCTCGTAGAGAAGAACAAAAACGAAGTTCAATGTATTTTTGTAAAGTATTGGGTGCTGAGTATAATCACAGTCAAAATCCATCTTATTTTACTGGTGATAACGCATCAATATATAATAGTTCTTTTATTAGAGAACCAAATACTTACATTACATCAGTAGGACTTTATAATGATAATAATGAGTTATTAGCAGTTGCAAAGTTATCGAGACCATTCAAAAAAGATTCAAATACTGAAGCACTTATCAAAGTAAGACTTGATTTTTAAAGGAGATTCCAATGTTTAAGGGTATATCTTCTGATGATAGGTCAATAAAAGAGTTCAAAACCTATAAACAATTCACTTTTACACATTCAGATAGTGGAAGTGGAGTTTTTGGTCTTGAAGGTATAAGTGGAAGTTTTCATAATTTTTTAACAGGCTCTGCTGCATCTCAAAGTTTTGGAGTTTTTAATTCAGACTCTAAAAGTTTAGGTCATTCTTGGGATACTTGGTATAGTTGTGGAACATTTTTTAAACTTCCTTTATATTATCAAATAAGAAATTCATATTATCAATATGATACAATTCCTAATCCAAAATCTACTGTAACAAGATATCCTCCATATACAGGGGGAAATTGGAGTAGGAAATATCCATATAGTAGAGAAGATTGGGGTTCAATAGTTCCGAGAGAATTACATGATACAGTAAATGTTATAACAATTCCACAAAAATATTTTGGTGAAGAAGTAAAACCATACTCTGTTAAAATTCTTGATGATAGCACTGATGTAACTATAGATTTAAGAGATGATGGATATGGACAATTATATGATTATGCATATTCTTCAAGTTTTGCAATAGGAACTCTTACAGCACAAGGTAGTGGAAGTTGTATAGGAAATATATTTTATGAACATGGTATAGTTGCAATTACAAATACTGGTTCTTCATATACTAATATTGGACTTGGAACTGGTGGTGATGGTTGGTCTATAAGATTTCAAGCAACTAAAACTTCTACTGAATATGAATATCTTTGTAGTGTAGATGAATATCAATTTACTGGCACAACAAATCCAAGCACAGTTGTAGGTAGGAGTGGAAGTATACAAATTCCTCAAGGAGCTCGATATAATTATAATGGGAATTGGGGTAATCCCCAATATGAAGCTACTGCTGATTTAGTATTACCAGCCGCAAGTAGTTCTTATTTATCATCTTATAATGCAGGAACAGAATATCAAAATTTCACAACACATTCAGAATTTGGGACTTATGTTACTAACATAGGTCTTTATAATGATGAAAAGGAGTTATTAGCCATTGCAAAATTATCTAATCCAATTAAAAACGATAAAGATTTACCAATTTCATTTTTAGTCCGTTTTGACTCGTAATTTCGCCGTATATATTATATTTATATAAGAACAAACAATAATATAATATAAGGAGAATACTCGTGGACAACCAGGCACAAGGTCTTGTCGAGGGATTGATAGGACAATATGGTTGGTTATTTCTTGTGGGTGTAATCACACTCATTTTTCAAAATACCATAAGAGAAGCAGTTGATGGTTTTATGATCTTTTTAGGTAACGACTATAACGAAGATGATGTCGTAACAGTTGATGGAGAACCTGGTCGTATAGTAAGAGTTAGTATGTGGAAAACTGTATTTTTTATCTATCATATAGTAGGTGGTAAAATAGTAGGTGGTTCAAAATTAGTGGTTGCAAATTCTAAATTAAAAGACCTAAAAATAGAAAAACCATTAGCAAATCTTGATTTATCTAAATACGAAAAATAAGTAAGTTTAATATTTATAGTAGTAGAGTAACGCTACAGGAGAGAAAAATGAGAAAATTATTAATTGGATTGTTGTTATCAACATCCTTTTTATTTGGACAAGGATTAGAAGGGGCATTTCAAAACTTTTTTAAGTATTCAACAGTCTATGCCGGATTCAATCTATCTTCACCAAAATGGGAAGATGATAGATATTCACTTTCAATGATTGACCCTGAAACGGGAATGGAAAATTGGTTAAATGGTGAA
>Ga0207989_1000471_pt1 | contig 22657 bp, 21 predicted proteins | sample ETNtaG_7_FD_185777 | JGI IMG/M metagenome (GOLD analysis project Ga0207989, IMG submission 185777) | Marine microbial and viral communities from oxygen minimum zone, Eastern Pacific Ocean - ETNP201406SV65 (SPAdes) (version 2) | ecosystem: Environmental > Aquatic > Marine > Oceanic ... | reverse complement strand
GGAGTTCAGTATAATTTACTTTTTCTTGAATAAGATTGCAACGGTCTACCAACCTACCTGCTCGATAAGGTGAAGCAGATATATTTATGATCAATTCTGCATCATTAGATTTAAGCTGATCAGAAAGATCACGAGAATAAGTATAATCCCATAAATCTTCGCAAATCTGCAACCCAATCTTTTTATTATTTGAGCCAATTTGAACTTCAACGACTACTGGCTTATCTCCACTTTTAAAATATCGATCTTCATCAAAAACATCATAAGTGGGTAATAGAATCTTTTTATAATGATCAATGATCTGACCATTTGCACAAACAAAAGAGCAATTATATAGATTATCATTCTCAGCCACCGTACTTCCTATAATCATAGGCGTTGTACACTGTTCAGCAATTTCATCTAATGCAATCTGTGCATTTTTGATAAATTGTTTTCTAAGTAGTAAGTCTTGAGGCGGATAGCCAATCAATACTAATTCAGGGAAAACAACTAATTCTGCACCTAGGCCAATTGCATCAGAATATCTATCTAATATTAATTGTTTATTTTGCTTTACTGCACCAACAGTGGGATTGATCTGACAGAGGGCAATTTTCATGCTATGTTACGGCTCAATCCTATACATGGTTCTAGGGTAAGGAATAGTTTCACGAATATGTTTTGTACCACAAATCCAGCCAACGGTTCTTTCAATACCCAAGCCAAAGCCTGAGTGAGGAACCGAACCATATTTTCTAAGATCTAAATACCATTGAAACGGTTCGATCGGCAATTTGTGCTCTTTAATCCTTTTCAATAACGTATCATGATCATCTTCCCGTTGACCGCCGCCAATAATTTCACCAAATCCTTCTGGGGCGATCATATCAACTCCAAGAGCTAATTTTTCGTTTTCCGGGTCTCGCTTCATATAGAAGGCTTTGATCTCTGCGGGCCAGCGATGAATCATGACCGGACGATCAAATTCTTCAGAAATTATCGTTTCATCTGTTCCCCCAAAATCAGAACCATAGGTAAAATCTGAACCTTTGTCTTTTAAAATTTTTGCAGCTTCATCATAGGTAATACGTGGAAAAGGTGGCACTACTTTTTCCAATTTTTCAGCATCTCTTTCTAAAACTTTTAGTTCTTCCTTACAATTATCTAAACACCATTGGACAACATAGCTCACATGTTTTTCTGCCCATTCCATATTCTCTTCTAAATCACAGTAAGCAATTTCAGGCTCTATCATCCAAAATTCAGTTAAATGTCTACGTGTTTTAGACTTCTCTGCTCTAAAGGTGGGGCCAAAAACATAAACTTTGCCAAAAGCCATTGCGCTGGATTCACCATAGAGCTGTCCACTTTGAGTTAAATATGCTGAACGATCAAAATAGTCCAATTCAAAAAGTGTACTTGTCCCCTCAACAGAATTTGCGGTCAATATCGGTGAGTCCATCAACGTAAAGCCATTATTGTCATAGAAGTCTCTTGTCGCTTTAATCACTTGATGGCGAACTCGAAGAATTGCATTTTGATTTTTAGATCTAAGCCATAGGTGGCGATTACTCATTAAAAAGTCTGTTCCATGCTCTTTATGAGATATAGGATATTCTTCTGCGATCTGATGAACTTTAATTTGACTCACTCCTAATTCATATCCACCTACTGAGCGTGGTTCTGATCTAACCATGCCAGTAACCGTAACGGAGGATTCTTGGGTTAAGGTGTTCTCTAATTCAAAAACTTCCTTTTCAGTCTCAGCTTTAACGACTACACATTGGACCAATCCGGTTCCATCTCGAAGGATCAAAAACCATATTTTCCCGATAGATCGCATATTATAAACCCATCCATTTAAGGAGACTTCTTTACCTTCATGATCTTTCAATTGTGCTATTGTTGTATTCATATCGCTCATAATTTTATTTTATTTGGTATTATAAATTACCACGATGTCATGATTTCGTTCAAAACATCTTCGGCAATTTTTATTACTGCTACAGATGTAGCAAATTCCCTAGGATCACCAAATTCATCATTGTCTTCACCGTCAAGTAATCCATCACCATCATTATCAATTCCATCTGTGCTGATATCTCCAGAAAGACCATAAGCACCCCAGCCTGAGAAACTTTTCTCCATTAAAACTTTGTCATCTCGTACATCATACCACTCAACTTTCATATGTACTGTAAATCTATATTCCGTTACAGCTTCCTCTTTTGTAAATGTATATGGAGCATCAGTAACACGTGTAATTGTTCCTCGCAATATTGAGTTAGCTTGATCTTCATCAGTAACACGAAGAATATTTTCCTCATTAAATTTATTTAATAGATTTTCAGTAACTGATTCACTCATTCCAAATTCAGCCGTTTGATTATCAACAATAGGGATCGCTATGGAATTAATATGTACCGGTATGCTCCCAGCTAATGAATAATACATACATCCATTGGAAAAAATAGTTAGTAGGAATGAAATAATTATTTTTTTATTCATGAATTTTTAATTTTTCTCTCAAGACCGTACTGGTCAATTTTCCTATATAATGTCCGTTCGCTCATACCTAATGATTTTGCTGAAGCACGACGATTATTATTGAAAAATATTAATGTTCTTTCGATTGCTTCTTTTTCTAGATCTTCAACTGTCATATCTCCAATGGAACTATTTTTGATAAAATATTCGGATTCTTCATCTATATGCAGACTTGGTGTAATCTCTCCACTGGTTTGACTTGTAATAGGTGTTCCAATATTACTCTGCATAGGATTATCTGGAGAAGCCAATTGTTTTAAAAATTCTACATCCTGTCTCAGTAGAAAAAGCTGCCTTAATATTAAATCTCTTTCAGCAGATTCAGCTGGTTGAGGCATGATAACGGGTAGTGCTGGATTAATCGATCCTGTTGCTTTGTCTATTCCTAACTGATTTTCAACCATTTCAAGAGTTATTCTTTCACCCTTTTCTAAAACCAAAATACTTTCTACAAAATTCTTTAATTCTCTAACATTTCCATGCCAACTATGTTTTTTTAACGCACGTATAGCCTCCGGCATAAAGCCTCGATACATCATATCATTATTTCGAGTAAACTCAAGTGCAAATCGTTCTACTAATAAACTTATATCCTCAACACGATTACCCAATGCTGGCGAAAGGATTGTTACCGTTTTTAATCTATAATATAAATCTTGTCGAAAAAGCCCTTTTGCGACTAAATCAGCTAAATTTTTATTTGTAGCAGCGACGACTCTAACATCAGTTCTTTTCATCTTAGATGCACCAACTGGAATGAATTCACCACTCTCAAGAACTCTAAGAAGCTTAACTTGAGTTTCTAGGGGTGTTTCACCAATTTCATCAAGAAATATTGTTCCTTTATTTGCGGATTCAAAATAACCTTTACGATCCTCTCTAGCGTCAGTATATGCACCTTTTTTATGGCCAAATAATTCACTTTCAATGATTCCTTCCGGTATCGCACCACAATTTACTGTAACTAATGGCTCATGCGATCTCTTGCTTGTTTGATGAATAGCCTTGGCTACCATCTCTTTTCCAGTTCCTGACTCTCCAGTAATTAAAACTGATATATCAGTTGGCGCAACTTGAGCTACCATCTCTAATACTTGTTTTACCGCATCAGAACGGCCAACTATTCCAGATTTTTTTTGAATTGATTCAATATTCATTTTTTTTCTCTCAAAATACTTTTTCTAATTCTTTTTTCATTTTATCAATTTCATCTCTAAGACGAGCTGCCCTTTCAAAGTCTAAATTGTCCGCAGCTTCAAGCATTTCTTGTCTCATCATATCAACAGCTAGTCTTCTATCCATTTTACTAAAGTCATCTCCTTTTCTACTTACATATGGGTCCGATTCTTCTTGATGAATTGAATCTGCTACTGTAGTAGATCCCATTATTTCATCTTTTGATTTAATTACTGTTTGCGGAGTAATATTATTTTTTGAATTATAGGCCTCCTGTACTTTTCTTCGCCTAGCAGACTCTTTAATTAAATAATCCATTGCATCAGATAATCGATCGGCATACAAAATCACTTGTCCATCGACGTGTCTTGCGGCTCGACCTGCAACTTGCATCAAAGAACTTTTAGACCTTAAAAACCCTTGTTTGTCTGCATCAATCACTGCTACTAATGATACTTCTGGCAAATCTAGACCTTCTCTTAAAAGGTTGATGCCCACCAGAACGTCAAATTCACCTAATCGTAAGTCTCGTAGAATTTGAACTCTTTTCAAAGTATCAATTTCACTATGAAGATACCTAACTCTTAAATTTACACCACTTAAGTATTCACTTAAATCCTCGGCCATTCTCTTGGTTAGAGTTGTAACCAAAACGCGTTGATCTTTTTCAGCTCTTGATCGAATCTCACCTATTAAATCATCGACTTGCCCATGACTACTCCTAACTTCAACTGTAGGATCTAATAAACCAGTCGGTCTAATTACTTGTTCTACAACAATCCCTTTAGACATTTCAAGCTCTCGATCAGATGGAGTCGCAGAAACATATACAACTTGGTTTTGTTTTTCATGGAATTCTTCAATTTTCATTGGCCGATTATCTAATGCGCTTGGTAAACGAAAACCATGTTCAACCAATACTTCTTTCCTAGATCTGTCACCATTATACATTGCCTGAATCTGTGGCAAAGAGACGTGAGATTCATCAATGATAGTTATAAAATCATCTGGGAAAAAATCAATCAAAGTATATGGTCTTTCACCAGGTTTTCTACCAGAGAAGTAGCGAGAATAGTTTTCTATTCCTGAGCAATATCCTACTTCCATCATCATCTCTAAATCAAAATTAGTACGCTGTTCCAATCTTTGAGCCTCAAGCAACTTATCAACCGATCTTAGCTCCTCAAGCCTGTGAATTAATTCTAAACGAATTTCTCCAGAAATACGATTGATTGTTTCTTGATCTGTGACAAAATGTTTTCCAGGATAAATAAATTCGGAATCCATTTCTTTTAATATTTCACCTGTTAATGGGTGAAAGCGTGTAATACGATCAATCTCTGACCCAAATAACTCAATCCTTATTCCAATATCTTCATAAGCAAGATAAACCTCTATAACATCTCCTCTAACGCGAAAAGAACTTCTTTCAAAAACTGTATCATTTCTGACATAATGAATATTTATTAAACTCTTTAGAAATTTTTTCCGTTCAAGCTGAGAACCTCTTTTTAATTGAATAACTTTGTCCTTGTATTCATCGGGTGATCCTATTCCGTAAATACAAGATACCGAGCTAACAACGATTACATCTTTGCGACTTAATAATGAGCTCGTAGCCTTAAGTCGTAAAATATCAATCTCTTCATTAACAGACATATCTTTTTCAATGAAAGTATCCGTAACTGGCAAATAAGCTTCTGGCTGATAATAATCATAATAACTAATAAAATATTCAACAGCGTTATTTGGGAATAATTGTTTGAATTCACCATATAATTGCGCAGCTAATGTTTTATTATGTGAAATGATAAGAGTTGGACGCTGAACTTCTTGAATAACATTAGCCATGGTAAATGTCTTACCAGAACCTGTTATACCTAAAAGTACTTGGTGTTTATCATGTTGATTAAGTCCTTTGACAAGACTATCAATCGCTTGAGGCTGATCACCTTGAGGGCTAAAATCAGAATTAAGATTAAACTCTGCCATATCGACAAATTTAAGTCAATTAATATATGTGATACAATGGCAGAGAATTAATTTTTCAGTCTCAAAATCTTTTCATCATTTTGGTTATTGTCATCCGTAAATTATTGACATTATGAAGACTTTTTTATCGGTAAAATCTAGATATATAAAAAAATATGCATTTATTGTGTTTAGTATTTTATTACTTAGTTGTGATAATGAGCCTGATTCTGATATCATTTCCTGGCAAAAAAATTGGAATAAATGGAATGATCTAAATTTGAGCAATTATTCTTATGTTTTTAGAGCTAGCTGCTATTGCATAAATGAATGGGTCAGTGAGGTCAAAGTGACAATCTCCAGCGATACAATATCAAATGTAGTTTTTACTAGCAATGATTTATCTCCTACTACGCTAAAACCAAATCAATGGCATACAATTGATGAACTTTTCGATATCGCAAAGACAGCTATCGATGAAGCCTATGCTTATAAGGTTGAATATGATAATCCTTTATTTGGGCACCCTACAATGATAGATATTGATTGGGCAGAAAATACAGCTGATGATGAAGTTACTTTTTTTATTAATAATGTCTCCTCAGAGAAATAAAGTGCTTATAAATGATAAATGAATTAATTATAAAAAAGTTTGACCAACCTGATGAGATAATAAATTTTGAAAAAGGAAAATTTGAAATAATAAGATTGGGCGGAATTACAATTGGGAGAGCAACATATGAGCCAGGTTGGAAATGGTCAAAACATGTTAACCCATTAGCTAATACCAAATATTGTGAGGTTGAGCATGTTGGAATGGTACTATCGGGCATAGCAACTGCTGCATTTGAAGATGGAACTGTAAAAGAATTATGTTCGGGAGATCTCTTTTATATACCTCCTAACCCTCATGATAGCTGGGTAGTTGGAAACGAACCATATGTATCTTTACATTTCCTTGGAGCTGATAAATACACAAAATAAATATATAGGTAAAATTATGAAAAAATATTTACTATTAATTTTATTGTTTTCTACAAATTGTTCTCAAAATATTGGATCAGAAAAAGCAGTTAGCACAACATTAGATAATCTTCACCTTTATGCATCGCAAGCAGACGGTAAAAAATATATAGATCTTTTTTCTGAAGATGCTGTTTTTTTTGGAACAGATATAAATGAAAGATGGACTAAGGAAGATTTTCGCACCTATGCTCTTGCTCGATTTGAAAACGGTGTTGGTTGGACATATTATATGAAAGAAAGAAATATCTTTTTCTCAGATGATGAGAAAACAGCTTGGTTTGATGAAATCTTAATAAGTAAAAAGTATGGGGAGTTTAGAGGAACAGGTGCACTTAAAATAGTTAAGAATAAATGGAAGATTACTCAGTACAATCTTCTTCTTCCTATTCCTAACGACTTGATGAAAAAATATTCAGAAGAAATCAAAGATTACTACAATAAAAGCTAACATCGGATTGATAAAATGAAGAAATTTTTCCTATGTATATGTTTATTCATATTTAATTGTTCAAATGATAAGAGAATAGAGAAACCAAATATAATAGTCATTATGGCTGATGATCTTGGCTATGGTGATGTTGGTGCTTATGGTGCAAAGGCAGAAAACGTTAATACACCTAATATTGATAAACTTGCTGAAGGTGGAATAAAATTTACTAGTGGTTACTGCTCTGCTTCAACTTGTACACCTACGCGTTATTCTTTTCTTACAGGATCATATGCATTTCGCAAAAAAAATACCGGGATAGCACCACCAAATGCTCCAGCAATTATAAAGCCCGGAACTGAGACTATTGCAACCGTGCTTAAAAAAGCAGGCTACGCTACAGCCATAGTGGGAAAATGGCATTTAGGATTAGGTGGGCCCGAGGGACCTGATTGGAATGGAGAACTAAAGCCTGGGCCCAAAGAAATTGGCTTTGATTATAGTTTTCTCCTACCTACAACAAACGATCGTGTTCCTCAAGTTTATGTTGAAAATCATCATGTTAGGGATTTAGACCCTAATGATCCACTTTGGGTTGGGTATGAAAAGCCAAATGAAGATCATCCTACTGGCATTACTCATAGAAATACATTAAAAATGGATTGGAATGATGGGCACAATAATACTATCCATAATGGGATTGGAAGAATTGGTTATTATACAGGGGGTAACACTGCTCGTTTTAGAGATGAAGACCTAGCAGATGAATGGAAAACTCAAGCTAATGATTGGATAGAACGCAATAAGGATAACCCCTTTTTCCTTTTCTTCTCATCACATGATATCCATGTACCTAGGATGCCTCATGAGCGCTTCCAGGGGAAATCTGCCATGAGCTATCGTGGAGATGCTATCGAGCAACTTGATTGGAATGTGGGGGAAATTATTAACACATTAGAGCGTCTTAATCTAACAGATAAAACCTTAATTATTTTTTGCTCAGATAATGGCCCAGTCTTAGATGATGGTTATGATGATTTTGCAAATAAAATGTTAGGTGATCATAGGCCTGCAGGACCATATTCAGGAGGTAAATACACAGTACGAGAAGGTGGAACTCGAACACCATTTATAACATTCTGGAAAGGACATATAACTCCAGGTACTTCAGATTTAATGATTTCCACTATTGACTTGACAGCTAGCATAGCTGCACTTACAGGAGTTGAATTATCTGAGGATGGGGCTCTTGACAGTTTTAATGTACTGGATGCAATATTGGGCAAACCAAACGCTAAAGGTAGAGAATATATAGTATCACAAGATAATGGAAGACGTGGTAATTATGGTCTTAGAGTTGGAAATTGGAAACTTCAACGACATGATTCAAAAAAAATGTATAATGGTGACCTATCAATGAAAACTTGGCCAGTCCCACAATATACACTATATGACTTATCAGTTGATATTGAAGAGAAAAATGATATATCGGAGCAAAATAACAATATATTTAATAAACTAAAAAACAAACTCCAAGATATAATTGATAATGGGCGAACTCGGAGCTAAACCGGACTTCCAATTAGCTCAAACTCATTAGAAGATTCAATCTTCACATTTACAAACTCGCCCTTTTTGACCGGACTTTTTATTTGAACAATATTATCTATTTCTGGAGAATCATACTCAGTTCGACCAACTGAAACTGTTTCTCCACACTTATCAACCAACACCTTATATGTTTTACCAACCATTTTTTCATTCTTGCTAGCACTTATATTCGCCTGTAAGTCCATAATAATGGATTTACGTTCATCTTTAATCTTTTTTGGAACATTGTCATCCATATCTTCCGCCAACGTACCTTCTTCTTCTGAATAAGTGAAGACTCCAAGCCTATCAAATTTTATTTCCTCTACAAAATCATAAAGCTGTTTAAAGTCTTCATCTTCTTCACCTGGATAACCAACAATTAATGTGGTACGAATACGAATATCAGAAACTGATTTTCTTAAACTATTAATTCGATCACGGATACCTGTTTGCCCCAATCCTCTTCTCATTGATTTTAATATTTTATCTGAACTATGTTGAATTGGCATATCCAAATAGCTACAAACCTTATCGCTATTTGCTAACTCTTCAATAATTCTCTGAGAAAGATGGGATGGATGTGCATAATGCAACCTAATCCAATCTACATTTAAATTATTCAATGATTTAATTAGATCATTTAAATAAACCTTAGGTTTTAAATCCCAGCCATAGCTTGTTGAATCTTGAGCAATAACAAGTAATTCTTTAACACCATTTTCAACAAGTTTTTCAGCTTCCCATATTATTGAATCAATAGTACGACTTTTTTGCAATCCTCGCATAATTGGAATACTGCAAAAAGAACACCCATTATCACAACCTTCAGCTATTTTGATATAAGCATAGTGACTAGGAGTCATTAAGGAACGATAAAAAAGAGGATCTTCCTTTGCATAATCCTTACCCGTTAATAATGATATAATTTGCTTATGATCATTGCTTCCAAAAAATCGATCAACTTCAGGTATTTCTTTTGATAACTCTTCAGGGTATCTTTCAGAAAGACAACCCATGACAACTAATTGTTTTAAGTTACCGGTTGTTTTTAATTCAGAAGCTTGTAATATGGTTTCTATTGATTCTTCCCTTGCTATATTAAGAAAACCACAGGTATTAATTACAATTGTGTCAGCTTCTTCAGGCTCTTTAGTTATAGTAAAATCTTCACTTTGAAGACTTCCAAGAAGAAGTTCGGAATCAACCAATGCTTTTGCGCATCCAAGACTAATTAGATTTAATTTTTGTTTTGAAGAATTCAATTAACTATTTAGTCCCTAATAAACCTTGAGTGTATTCTAAGGCATCAAAAGTGATTAAATCATCTAAATCTTCACCTAAGCCTATGAAACGAACTGCAAGGCCCAAATCTTGATAAAGAGGAAAAATAATTCCTCCTTTAGCACTTCCATCCATCTTGGTCATAATAGCGCCATCGATTTGAATTATTTTTAAAAATTCTCTAGCTTGGACAAGAGAGTTTAAACCTAATGAAGCATCCAGTGTTATTAAAGTAGAAAGTGTGAATTCAGCAAACTTTAATTCGGCCATTCTATACATCTTTTCTAATTCATCCATTAAATTCTTATTAGTATGTAATCGACCTGCAGTGTCAACAATAACAACATCAATTTTTTTTGATTTTGCGGCTGTAATACCATCAAAAAGAATTGATGACGGTTGCTTTGATTTCTCATTATAAACCAAATCAACATCAATACGATTTGCCCAAATCTTTAATTGATCAATGGCAGCTGCACGATATGTATCTGCTGCTACCATAAGAATATTATTGCCCATTTTTTTGTAGTAACTAGCTAGTTTTGCGGCAGTAGTTGTCTTACCTGTCCCATTAACGCCTACAACCATCACTATTATCGGATTATTTGGAGGAAGATAATTATCTTCCTTACTAGGTAAGATTGAAACAAGGTGATCTTCGACTTTCGAAAGGAATCCTTCATCATGATTTTTTTCTACTACGTTCAGAATGGCGCTTACTGTTTCAAAACCCATATCAGATGATAATAGTACTTCCTCTAATTGTTCTAATGAATTAGGAGTAACTTTACGTTTTACAATATTATCAAAAGCATCAGCAACCTTTTCTCTGGTTTTACTTAATGCCTGGAAAATATTACCTATAAAAGGCATTAATGTATTTCTTTATAAAAATTATAGAATGTTTTTGTATAAGCTAGCCAACTAACTACTAAAAGAAATGTAGCAGTATAAATTGTTACATCATTTAACCAAGGGAATGCTTGCCACGGCCAGATATGAACGAGCACAGCGAGCGATGTTATGCCGGCTCCCCATTTCCCCCACCAGTTAGAACTAAGAATAAAATGATCATGGTTCAAGAAATATATTGCTGCTATTGCAATAAATATATATCGAACCAAAAAAAATAGAAAAAACCATGCGGGGAATCGCTCAATCAGTGTCAAATAAGCAACTACAGCAAAAATACATACAAAGTCAGCTATGGGATCAATCCACTTACCAAAATGCGTAACCTCTTGCGCCTTACGAGCTACCCATCCATCCAACGCATCAGATAGGACAGCGATTAAGATTAAAATAAATGTTAAAGTACCATATGATGGATTTTTTAAAGTATAAATAATAGGAACTGCTAAAATAGCTCTGCTCAAACTAATTATATTAGCCAAAGTTAAAATTTTATTCGGGTCTGAAATAATTAATTTCCTAGGCATTAATTAACACTCTATCATTAAGCGAAACAACTTGTTGATCCAAATCATAAATATGATCACAATGGGATTCAATAAAATAAACATCATGGGAAATTAATATTAAGTATTTGTTGGGTATTATTTCCTTTAAGAATTTGCTAAGTAAAGTTTTTTGTTTTATTCCCATACCAAATGTCGGTTCATCTAGGATTAAAACATCATAATTACAATATGATAAAATAATTATTAAAGTCATTCTTAAGGTTGACCATGGAATATTTATAGTTGATTCGCTTTTAATAATATCCCAATTAATCTGTGAAGTTTTTAACTTATTAATACACATTTTCATCAAATGTTGATTTAGTTTTTCGTTAGAGATTAATTCTGAAATAAAATTTTCAAGCGATTCTGTGCCAATCATTCGTTCAGGGAATTGATCCAACATTGCAACAGAAGATCTCTTGCCATCAATTGATAGATTTATAGAGCCTGATTGTAAAGATAATATTTTCGTTATCAGTTGAGATAACGTGGTCTTTCCTTTTCCATTTTGACCTATCAACCCAATTGATCGTGCATGATTAATATTACAACTCCAATTATTAATTACAGGTGAGTTTGAATCTTCATATGCAAAAGAAATATTATCAATCATTAAACGTAATCTTCCACTTGGATGGTTATAATTATAGGATAAATCTTCGAAAGGTAAGGAAGATATTTTTGAGAAGTCTGATAGGGACAACATCCAACTAATGTCACCAAAAGTCAAATCATTATAATCAGAAGTAAACCAAATTACAGTACAGTTACTTGAGATTTCTTTTTTAATCCAATTAATCCAATATTCTTTCAAATCTTGATTCAAATAAGATAATCCATCATCAATAAGTAACAATGTTGGTTTAGTGCTCAAAGCTGTGACAACATTAAGCATTTCCATTTGCCCTCCACTTAATGATGCTGGATGGCGCTGCCAATTATCAATAAATGGAAGTTGAGATTTTAATTCTTCTAACAAATTTTGAATGATGGTAGAATTAGTTGTTTGACACTCTAACCCAAAAGCTAGTTCTGACTCAAGAGTATGCGATAATATTTGTGTTTCAGGATTTTGAAAAACTATTTGAACTAATTCTGGTGCATTTACATTATGAATAGAAAAATTTTGATAATTTGAAATTTTCAACCCTGCTAAAGATTTAATAAATTGTGTTTTACCACTTCCACTCTCTCCATAAACAACATGAAACCCATTTGGGATTATTATTTTTTTTGAATCCGCAAATTTTTCATAATTAATTGAGAAAGACAATGATTTAGTCATGAATTATGCCTCTAACAATTCTTGTGGAAGATCCTAAATTTCTATGTATTACATCCGTTGCAGCATAACTTGCTTTTAAAAAAGAATTTTTATTTTTAAACAAATTATTAACACCTGATATAAAATCATTGCCATCTTTAATACAGAATGCTCCATTTACTTTAATTAACTCTAATGCTTCTGGAAAATTATCGTATTTCGGGCCAAATAATATAGGGAGCCTTGCGATTGCTGGCTCCATAACATTATGTACTCCTGATGAGAATCCTCCTCCTACATATGCGATCTGACCAGACCAATATAATTGGGAGAGCCTTCCAATTGAATCAACAATAATTACCTTTGCAGCAATATCGTCTGGTTCTTTGTTTCCTAATAATTCGACAGATAATGATTTTGATATAAAATAATTTTTTATTTTTTCAATATTTTGCTGATTAGGTTCATGTGGCACCCAAATTAATGATAAATCATCTATATCTGTCATTAAAGTAATGATAGGTTCCAAAAGTATCGCTTCATCCTCATTGTGTGAACTACCAATTATTAATCTTTTAGGACGCAATAGAACAGATTTTGTTCTTTCTTCTGTAAATTTATCAGACTTCTGCTTTACTTGGTCATATCGAGGATTACCTAAGACTCTAATAATTGGTTTTGTAGATGGAAAAAGTATTTTCTTTAATTGATTATAATCATTATCAGAAATTGTATAAATAGTAGAAATCTGATTATAAACGCTTTTATAAAATTGTCTGATAATTAAGGCGGATTTTGATGTATTCTTTGAAAATCTAGCAGCAAATATAGATGTATGAATACCAAGCGATTTTGCGCTCCAAATTAAATTAGGCCAAACATCATAAGCAGCGAGGACAAGTTTTCTAGGTTTAGCTAATCTTAAATATTTTTTGATTATCCAAAAGAAATCCATTGGTAAATAAATCTTACAATCAATTTGATCATCGTCAACATGATTAAATCCTGATGGTGAAAAAAAACTCATAATAAATAATGCATGAGGTTCAACTTCTTTTAAACCAGACATTACAGGTCTAGCTTGCTCATATTCACCCAGGGAAGCGACATGAAACCAATAAATTAATCGGTTTTTCCCAACGCTATTAATAAAAAGTTTTAAATGTTTATAAGATTTGATTCTGCCAATTATACCTGTTCTAATTTTTCTATTAAATAAGCACGCTATCAAACTAATGAAAACAAATAAAGGAAATAAAATAAAATTATATACAACTTTCCAAAACATTAGGCGAAAACTTTACTAATTTGATTCATAATATGTTCTGGATGAATTTGCGTCATACAATATTGTTCTTTACGATAACAAGGAAGACTCCCATTTTGAGAACAAGGCCTACACCAAAGATTCTTATTTTCTATAACATATGATCTATCTAAAAATACACCTGCACCAGTCTCTCTAGAAGTAGGGCCAAGAATTGTTATTGCAGAAATTCCCAATGATTCTCCAGCGTGAAGGAATCCAGTATCATTACCTAAAATAAATTTTGCTTGACTAACAATAGCTAATGATTCTCTTAGGTTAGTTTTACCATGGACATCAATTGCGCTATTGGTTGCATTAGATGTAATTAACTCACAATTAATATCATTAACTCCACCTATCAAAACAGCATTGAGACCAAATTTTTCTTTAACCTTATCTATAATTATAGAATAATAATGTGCAGGCCATCGTTTTTGAACCCAAGCTGCGCCAGGTGTTAATACAAAATAATCACCCTTGAGGCCATAACTTTGCAGAATATTTATTCCATCCTCCTTCTCTAAATCTGATACAAATAATTTAGTTTCTCCCATTTTATATCTTCGAGGGAGCAAATCATTAAGAGGTTCATGTAGCCATGATCTAACAGAAAATTCAGGAGAAAAATAATTTTGATGAAACATAAATAGATTAAATCGCTTCCAACGAGGTTTTGGTAAAAATAATGATTTGGTATTACTCATAGCCTTCCTAATTATTCTAGATCTTGTGGTATTATGTAGATCAATAACCAAATCATAAGATTTTTTTTCCATAGATAATCCAATTTCTCTTAAAGAAAAATATCCAGCGTTAATATCTATTTCATGAATTTTATTTATCCTATTATGGCCACTTAACAGAGGAGCAAATTTTGAAAGAGTCATAAAATCAATAGTTGTTTTAGGAAAATATGATTTTAATGTTCCTATAACGGATGTGGTTTGTACAATATCTCCAATTGAACTAAATCTTAGAATTAAGATTGAACGAGGATCGTTATTCACTTGTTAACCGGTTCTTTGCATATTGAATGCAATGAGATCAATCATAGATTGCTTATAAGGAGAATTTGGATAAGGTGAAATAGCATCTAAGGCTTGTTCGTTAAACTCAGTAATTTTATCCTTAGCATAGGTGAATCCCCCAATTCTATCAATAATCTCTTTTATATGATCTAAATCAATTCGTGCTTTTTTCTTAGCACCTAGAATTTTATTTAAACGTCTAGTCTCAACTTTTGAAGCTTTATCGTAAGCATGAATAAGTGGAAGGGTAATCAAATTTTTCTTTACATCTGCTCCCATATCTTTCCCTGTTTGTTTTTCATGACCTAAAATATCAAATAAGTCATCTTTAACTTGGAAGGCCATACCCAGTTTTGTACCATAATTAACCATCGCCTCTCGATCTTTATCCGCACCACTGGAAGTGATTGCACCTAATTCACAACTGGTTGAAATTAATGATGCTGTTTTTTGGAAAATCATATCATAATAGCTTTGTTCATCCATTGATTTAGTTAACGACTTTTCAATTTGTAGTATCTCCCCCGCCGCTAGCTTCTCTGCAGTTGAAGCAATTAACTCCAATGCAGAAAAATCTTTCAGTCCAATCATATTAATTAGGGTTTTACTAAAAATGAAATCTCCCATAAGTACTGCAACTTTATTTTTCCACATTGTATTGATTGAAGGAAATCCACGTCGATGATTAGCCTCGTCTACAACATCATCATGAATTAATGTAGCAACATGTAGCAATTCTATCATTGCGGCAGCTCTATAACTGTTCAATGTTGGTTGTCCACAAACTCTTGAAGCTAAGATAGTAAGTATGGGCCTAATATGCTTTCCTTTATGGCGGAGGATATATTTTCCAATCATATTAATCATTCTTACTTCTGAACGAAGAGCATTTCTAAACTCTTCTTCAAAAAGTTTGATATCATCAAAAATTGGTTCAGTAATGTATCTTAATTTTTTTACATCTTTTTTCATAAATAGAAATTACCCACTCCTTTTCCTATTAACCAACCAGCTCACGCCAATACTAATTTCATATAAAAGCCATAAAGGAATAAACATTAATACTAGACTAACGGGGTCTGGGGGTGTTATAAATGCACTTAAGATTAAGATAATTACAATAGAGTGCCTTCGGTAATGACTCATAAAAGCAGGAGTTAATAGACCAATAATTGAAAGAATAAAAACAAGAACAGGTAATTCAAAAATTAATCCGCTTCCAATCATCAACCATGTTACAAAATTAAAATAATAATTTATTGAAAAATTATTTTCTATCTGATCAACCCCAACCGAGGTAAAGAACTCTAAGGAAAAGGGTATAATAACAGTATAAGAAAAAACCAACCCAACCAAAAAAGATAAATAAGTAAAAAATATTAGAGGTCCTACATATTTTCGCTCATTCAAATAAAGACCTGGGGAAATAAACTTCCATAATTGGTATGTTAAGACTGGAATTGCAAGTACAAATCCACCAATAAGTGCAATTCCCCATTTAATCATAAACATTCCCTGAACTTTGAGCACTTGAAGATCCATTGGGTTGGCTAAGTTTTGGGTAGGTTTAATAAGAAATTCAATTATTATATCAATAAAGTAAAATGTTACAACCGATCCAATTAATACAGAAATCAATGATTTGAGAAGCCTCCAACGTAATTCCTCTAAGTGATCTAAGAAATGCATAGATTGTTGACTACTATCCAAAACTATTGAGCCAGTAATTCTTCAGCTAATTTATGCGGAGATATTTTTGTAGACTTAATATTCTTAGTGGCTTTATCCAGTTGTTTTATTTTCCCACTCGTCCAAAATTCACTGATTAATTTATTTTTTATTAAACTTAAAACACGATTGCGATAACGATCTAATTGTCTTTCATTAAATAAATTATTGTTTTTAACCATTATAAGATATTTGTCAATTCCATTATAAAGTTGTTCGATTCCTATGCTCCGATCTGCAGAAGTACTAAACACAGAAGGAATAATATCTTTATTATTAAAAACGGTGTTTAAAATTGTATTTAATGATTTAAGCAATCGATCTGCTCCATCTCGATCTGATTTATTAATTACAAAAAGATCAGCAACTTCAATTAATCCTGCTTTCATCAATTGAATATCATCTCCAGCTTCGGGTACAAGAACAACTATAGTTAGATCTACTACTTTAATAACATCATATTCACCTTGTCCAACACCTACAGTTTCAAAAATTATGATATCTTTCCCACTTGCGGCAATAACATCACCTACAATTTGAGCTTTTGTTGCTAATCCTCCTAGGCTACCGTGAGAACCCATACTCCGGATAAATACATTATCATTCAATTCATAATTATTCATCCTGACTCTATCTCCAAGCAAAGCACCGCCGGTATATGGACTAGTTGGATCAACGGCTACAATTCCTACACTTTTCCCATCATTTAGAATTTGCTGTATTAATTGATCAGTAAGTGTGCTTTTACCTGAACCAGGGGGTCCGGTAATGCCTAACCTTATCGCTTTTTTACCTTCAGCGTAGACATCATCTAATATTGAATTAGAAATATTTTTTTCATTTTCAATATTAGTTATAACCTTTGAAATAGTACGATGATCATTTGATCTAATAAGATCAAGCGTATTAGAATTCATGATTAATATAAACTAAGTTTTAAGAGAATGTTTGGCGAAATAAATCAAAATTATATATAAATAGATTACGCCCATCACGTTTAAGGAAATTTTTAGTTTCCAACAATTTTAATGTTCTTGATACTGTTTCTCTAGATGTGCCTGCCATATTAGCAATATCTTGCTGATATGGCAAAGATTTTAGAAGAACATTCCCATGCTTTATAGTTCCTAATTCTTCAGCCAAACGTATTAATGTAACACCTATGCGTTGCTCGGAATCACTTAATGACAAACTTTCAATATGTTGATCGCTTTTTCTTAAACGAACCGCAAGCTCTTCTAATAGCGCAATTGCAATTTTTGGATATGTTTCCAAGCAATCAAGAAAGTCTCTTCTTGATAATGTAACTACTTCAGAGTTTTCTGTAGCAACTATATTTGCCGATCGACCTTCACCATCCAATAGTGACATTTCGCCGAAAAAATCACTTTCACCAAGAATTGCTAGTATCACTTCCCTACCATCATCACTAAGACGCGTAACTTTTACTACTCCACTCAAAATTATAAAAAATGTTTCTCCTTCACTTTCTTCTAAAAGAATCATTTTCCCTTTTTCGTAAAATCGAGAAATCATTTTATCAGAAATCTTTTTTAAGTCCGGATCAGAAAGTTCTGAAAAAATTGGAACATTTTGAAGATGGGTATCTTTACTCATAGCTGAAACTACTAAATTCAACATACAGATGAAATGGAGAATATTAAACTTATTTTTACTTAACTGTTGTGACGATTGTCACAGTTATAGAATAAAAAATTAATTTTATTATTCTAATTTATTCTTTTGGTGGATTATAATTAAATGGAATAAGTTCGCACGCTTATTTTACAAAATTTATTATTAGGAAATTTAATGGATAGACACCCTCAGCAGATAAAACGTGAACGACAAGATAAAAAGAAACATCATAGAAATATTGCCAGAACATCTGAAATGAAAACAATAATTAAAACTGTGATGGAAGAGAAAAAACTATCAAAAGCCGAAAATATATATAAAAAAGCTATAAGCACAATTGACAAGATGGTTAGCACTGGACAATTAAAGAAAAATACAGCAGCTCGAAGAAAATCTAAGCTTACACGTCATTTAAACTCATTAAGTAAATAAAACATATTCATTAAGAATCCGAAACCTGATAGTTCGGAGCTTCTTTAGTAATCTTAACTTCATGGGGATGACTTTCTTTAACGGCAGCTGAAGTAACTTCTATAAACTCAGCTTTTTTATGAAAATCATCAATATTTTCAGCGCCACAATATCCCATAGATGACCTCAAACCACCCATAAGTTGGTGTATTGTGTTTTCAACCCTACCTCTATAAGGTACTATTCCTTCAATGCCTTCAGGAACCAACTTTGTCGATTCAAAATCATCTTGGAAATACCTATCTCCACTACCTTCTTTCATTGCACCTAGTGATCCCATCCCGCGATAAGATTTATATTGCCTACCTTCATAAAGAATAAATTCTCCTGGACTCTCATCCATTCCAGCAAAAATACTACCTAACATAACAGATTCAGCACCCGCAGCAATTGCTTTAGCTAAATCACCACTATATCGAATTCCTCCATCCGCTATAATTGGTATATCATGTTTTTGTCCAGTATCAACACAATTCATAATACCTGATAATTGAGGCATGCCTACCCCTGCAACGACTCTGGTTGTACAACTTGCTCCAGCCCCAATACCTACTTTTATACAATCTACACCAACATCGATAAGAGCTTTTGTACCATCAGAAGTTGCTACATTACCTGCAATAACCTGTAAATCTCCCATAGCTTTTTTAATATTCTTTATTGATTTTAAAACTCCAGAAGAATGGCCATGAGCAGTATCAATTACTATTATGTCAACATCTGCGTCAGAAAGAGCTTTAGCACGATCTAATGAGTCATCACTAATACCGATTGCAGCACCAACACGTAAACGTCCGTTTTGATCTTTGCAAGCATTAGGGTAATCCTCTTTTTTCTGAATATCTTTAACAGTAATTAATCCCACTAAACTACCACTATCGTTTACTACAAGTAGTTTTTCAATTCTGTGTTTCTGTAGCACTTTCTTTGCATCTTCTAAAGTCGTTCCTTCAGCAACAGTAACTAGTTTATCAGAAGTCATTCTATCTTTAACAGGAAGGCTATTGTCTGTTTCAAATCTTATATCTCTATTAGTAATGATTCCTACCAGTTTATCTTTTTCTACAACTGGTAAACCACTAATATGATAATTAGACATTACTTTTTTTGCCTCACCAATTGTTTTGTTAGCTGAAAGCGTTACTGGATTAGATATCATACCACTCTCAGATCTTTTTACCCTATCTACCAACAAAGCTTGCTTATCAATCGAAAGATTTTTATGAATAATTCCTATTCCACCATGACGAGCAAGAGCAACAGCCATATCATTTTCAGTAACAGTATCCATAGCTGCAGATATTAATGGGATATTCATCGAGATTTCACGAGTTAATCGTGTTTGGAGATTTACATCCTTAGGAAGGACATTTGATTTTTTCGGCAGAAGTAGTACATCATCAAAAGTAAATGCTTTATTGAACGGTGGTCTATTTTTCATAATTTTATACCAAGTTAATTACTTTTTTTACATTCTGAATAATTTTTCCAGAAGTAATTAGTTTATTAATTATAACTATATCTTGAGAAAGAACATGATCATTTTTTGTTAACAATTTTTCTCTTTTAAATAATGTTATTACAGGTTTTAATCCACTTCCAGAAGAATATTTTTTATGAAATCTATAATTAATATTAGTCGCTACTAATAATTCAATGGCAAGAATCCTTCTAACATTCTTTAATATTTGAAGGCACGATATTCCTGCCCATGGCGCCATACTTACAAAATCTTCTTGTCCTGCAGAAGTTGAAAGAGAGTCAATACTCGCAGGATGGGCTAATGTTTTATTTTCTGATGCGAGAGCTGCCGCAGTTACTTGTGCTAACATAAATCCTGATTCTATTCCTGGTTCTTTTGCTCCAAACAAGGGGACTTTACCATCTACCCCTTTCATGAGGAAATGGATTCGTCTCTCAGCAATAGCGCCTATTTCCGCCATGGCAATTGAAAGACTATCAATAGCTTGAGCTACTGGTTCTGCATGAAAATGACCTGAATTCATAACTTTTCCATTAGGGAAAATCAAAGGATTATCTGATACTGAATTCAATTCATTATCAATAATTTTTTCTACATTAGTAAAAATTTCTCGACTGGAACCATGAACATGAGGTAGACATCTAATAGAATAAGGATCCTGTACTCTATCACAATTCTGATGTGACTTAACTATTTCACTAGATTTTAATAAGCGAAAAACATTTGTGGCTGCATTCAATTGACCTTTATGCTTTTTTAGTCTATGAATTTTTGGATCAAATGGCATCATACTTGACAAGCTTGCCTCAGTTGATAGTGCCCCAGAAATATCTGCCAATGTTAACAATTTTTTTGATTCGGATAATGAACGAATAGCTAACGCAGTTGAGATATGAGTCCCATTGAGGAGGCTCAATCCTTCTTTGGGTCCTAGCACAATGGGCTTTAATCCACTTTTTCTCAGAGCATTTCTTGCAAATGTAATTCTATCTTGGAAAATTACATCTCCTTCTCCAATCATAGCACAAGCCATATGAGCCAAGGGCGCTAAATCACCTGATGCTCCAACAGAACCTTTTCTTGGAATGACGGGCAAAATATCATGATTAAGCATATCCAGCAATAATTGAGAAAGTTTTGGACTAATTCCGCTATATCCTTTCGCCCATGTCATGAGTTTTAATACCATTGCAATTCGAGTGACCCCCAACCCTAAGGGTTTACCAACACCACAAGCATGGGATTTTACTAAATTCAATTGCAACTGTTTCAAATCTTCAGTTTTAATTGAGATATTGCTTAGTTTACCAAAGCCCGTGTTAACACCATAGATCTTATCACCAGTGTCAATAATATCATTTAGTAATTGATGGGAAGCTAGTATTGATTTTTTAGCTTCACGGGATAAACGAAAATGGGCAGTACCATCGAAAAGGCAATCTAAAGTCCTCCAAGATAATGAACTATCTGAAATAAGTACTGTACCCATCAGACAATGTAGGCTTTTTTATGAATATCGAACAAGTGGTGTAGGGCTATTGACTGAGGGTGAAATTATCAGGTTAAATAGAAAATTGAGAATTAACCAACACTGGTTATGTCTGTGAATCTATTTAAATCAACTGGGATCACATCGCTGAATGCTTTACCATAACGTTTATTAACTATACGATCATCCATTACTATAAAAATTCCTTCATCGTAACTAGTCCTTATTAGTCGACCAAAACCTTGACGGAAACGAATAACAGATTCTGGTAAAGCATAATCCATAAACCGATTACCTCCCTGACCCTCAATTAAATCACCAAATGCTTTTACAATGGGTTCAGTTGGAACGTCAAATGGCATTTTGACGATAATCAAAACTTCTAGCAGATCGCCTGGGAAATCAACTCCTTCCCAAAAAGCATTTGTTCCAAGCAAAATGCCATTTGAACATTGATGCATGCCTCTAATTAAACCAGAGCGAGATGTTTGCCTTTTTTGTGCAAAAATCGGCAAGTCTCGCCCCCCGGAGTTCTTCAATATTAATTCATATGTCTTCTCTAATTGAGCTCTAGAAGTAAACAAAACCATCATGCGTTTATTGTGCCTCTTATGACAATGATATATCAATTTAGCTAAGACTTCAGGGCTTTGACCATCTTGCCCAGCGTATTGGTAATAATTTACTTGGTCATTATAATGAAATGGACTTTCAAATACTTCCATTTTAACATCATCAAATTCTACACGATTTAAACCCGTCCTTTGTAAATAATAATCAA
>Ga0207989_1000459_pt1 | contig 22943 bp, 25 predicted proteins | sample ETNtaG_7_FD_185777 | JGI IMG/M metagenome (GOLD analysis project Ga0207989, IMG submission 185777) | Marine microbial and viral communities from oxygen minimum zone, Eastern Pacific Ocean - ETNP201406SV65 (SPAdes) (version 2) | ecosystem: Environmental > Aquatic > Marine > Oceanic ... | reverse complement strand
AGTTTAATGCGTATGTAACGGCGGATTCCCAGGGAAAAGCTCCCAGTATCAGTTTGGGCGGGTTTGTGGTAGATGGATTAATCAATACTGGTATTAAAAATAGATATGCCAGTGGTGGTACGTCCCCAAGAAGTAAACCATTAGTAGAATTGACTCAAGACGGATTATTGGTTTATGCTAGTGAAGATGAGTACCTACAATTAAGTGGTGATGGTTTCACATTAAAAGGCCCAGTGACGGCTAAAACACTTGATGTCGAAGGTGATACAGCATTAAGTGGAAGCCTGACAACCCAGGGTGATTTAATTCTTTCGGGTTCTATTATAGTTGCGGACGAAATTCCAATTGGGTTTGGAACATTATATCCAGAAGCGAAGGTTCATATCGTTGAGGACATGGAAGCCAAACTTTCTAAATTTGATGTTGGGTCCAGTCCATCTTATAAAGCGGAGGATGGCAAAACCAATATCTGGGTACGTCAGTTACATATCATAAACAAGGTGCAATTGGTGTTATGGGAATGTTAGATTCATATGCCCTAGCTAATCACGCCCTGTATAGTGAGATGTACACAGGAACCCCCGCTGGTGGTTGGGCCAAAAATCAGAGTGACCCAGTTGAGATGAGTTCTTCGGTAGCAGTAGGTAGACAATGGTCACAACATTCAAATAAGAATCACACTGGGATTGATATCCGACAAGACGCCGGCCCTAACCAGCCTGGAACCGGAACTGGAATGAGTGAAATGGCCTTTCGGGGTGTCACAATTTATCAGTATTTAACTGAGACTACGGCATCTTCAAACACACGGACATACCCCACATCTGGGGGTCACGCGTCGTTGGGTTTTTATTACCATACCCGAGGCAACTGGGGTATTAACCCAACTCATCATCCGTCCAGTACAAGCTATCTGCTAGAAAGGCCAACGCAAATGGCTGCATTCGCAGCCACTAATGAACGAACTGGAACGTATGGAGACCAAGCAGGATGGGGTGTATATATTAGTGGTTCTAATTGGAAGAGTACCTTCCAAGGTTACTTGGGAGTTGGCAATGGAGCTAACGCCAATTATCCAACGTATGAATTGGAAGTGGTTGGAGATGTAAGAATTTCAGACTCACTGGGTGTTGGTACTACACCGAATGCAACAGATGGCCATATTAGAGCAGCTGACGACATAGTGTCATTTTATTCAGATGAAAGATTAAAAGAAAAAATTACTATAGGAATTGAAAATCCAATAGATAAAATAAAAAATATTAACACGTTTACATATAGACACAATGAACTTGCAAACACTCTTGGATTTGAAGGAGATAAGATTTATATAGGTGTCGGTGCAAAATCAGTAAAAGAAGTTGTACCTGAAGCAGTTGAAATGGCACCATTTGATGTGGATGGTGATGGAAATTCAAAATCTGGTGAAGATTATCTAACTGTTCAATATGAGAGATTAGTTCCGTTGTTAATAGAAGGAATAAAAAATCAACAAACACAAATAGATGAACTTAAACGAGAAATAGAGGAAATAAAAAATGGTTAAATGGGATAAATGTTTTGTTGCTGGTACTTTAATCACTATGGGAGATGGAACATATAAAACAATAGAGGAAATAGAAGTCGGTGATGAAGTACTTACACAATCTGGTTCAATTGAGTTTGACAACGACGCAAAACAATATGCGGTATCTACAGACACCGAAGAAGTTACTGAAATAGCTTCCCCGATACACGATGGAATATTGGAATATACTTTTAGTGATGGAACAATAACCAGAAATACATCAGACCATCCATATTTTGTGTTCGGTAAAGGTTGGTGTTCTAATGTACCAGAATTAACTAATGAAAGATATGATATTGTTACTAATGAACTTGTGGTACAAGATATTTGTTTAAATGATGTTGGGTGTGACCCACAATTATTAAACATAGAAGAGGTGGACGGGGAATTTCAAACTTATACTTTTTCTACTAATAGTAAAAACTATTATGCAAATAGAATATTAGTTCACTCGGAGATTTAAAAGAATGGCAAATTTATCTAAAAGTAACGTATCATCTGGTAACACAATAAACGCTACCGATATAAGTAATTTATACGATACATTGACTGGTACCACGGCCTATGACAACATAGGATTAGCTAAATTTACACACTTAAATGCTGGTGGTACTTTTGGAGATAGTGGATATGGGTTTAGAAATAATAGTGGTACGATGCAATTTAAGAACACTGGTGGTAGTTGGACAGATATTGTAACCGCCGGCGGCGGTGGTGCACCAGGTGGTAGTCAATATCACGTACAGATTAATGATGGTGCAAGTGGGTTTACAGGTAGTAGTAATTTTTCTTTTAATTATTCTAATTATGAATTGAAAGTTGGTGATATGAGTAGCTTAGGAAATGATACATATATCAGTATGTCTGATGCTGGTGGTGGTATTCATATGTCGGCACTTGGTTTTGCAAGCGTGGGTGATTATGAAGGTCGTGTTAATGGAACGTATATATCCGTTGATGATGTAAACGAGGTAATTAGAATACAATGCGAAGGAGTTACATTGATTGGTGATGATGATTGGGCATTATCTGGCAATGGTACTCATATAGAAGTAAATGATGATAACTCCCAAATCAGTATGAGTGCGTCAAATGGTGTGCTTATTAGTGGGTTAGCAACTGGTACAACAATAGATGTCGGAGCTGACGGAGCTGGGACATTACAAGTTAATGTATCCGATTATAGATTAAAAGAAAATATAGAACCCATTAAAAACGCACTTGATAAGGTTTTACATTTAAATGGTGTTAATTATGAGTGGAAAGATAAAGAACAAAGGGGATATGGTAAACAAATTGGTATGATTGCACAAGATGTTCAAAAGTATGTACCAGAAGTCGTATTTAAGAAAGACGAGTACTATGGTATGAATTATAGTCCTATAGTATCACTCTTGGTAGAAGCTATAAAAGAACAACAACCACAAATAGATGAGTTACTTGAAAGATTAGATATATTGGAAAATAAATAATGTCCGATTTAAACAAAACAACTGGTGGTGTTGTTACTACCTATCCCATAACACCAACACAAGTGTCTAATGTATATGATGTTTTGACTGGTGACATAGCTTATGGTAATATAGGAGTATCTAAGTTTACACATCTTAACTCTGGTGGAACCTTTGGTGATTCTGGGTATGGTCTTAAAAATAATAGTGGAACTATGGTAGTAAAAAATAGTGGTGGTTCCTGGACAAATATTAATAGTGGTTTAATAACTCCGGCCGGGAGTCAACGTGAAGTACAGATTAATAGTGGTGGTGGCTATACAGCTGCGTCGTCTTTTCATTACAACAATTATAATAGAATACTACGTGTAGGCGATACAACAAACGATGACACATATATAAGTATGTCGGATAGCTATGGTAACATCACCTTGTGTGCATCTGGGGTAACTTCAATGGGAGACTATCACGGAGTAGCAGATGGTACATATATATCCGTTGATGATGCGACAGGTGTTGGTAGTAATTACGGGGTACAGAGAGTACAATCTGAGGGGGCAGTGACTATTGGTGATTTTGATTGGGCAGGTTATGGTGCAGATACACATATAGAAGTAAATGATGATAACTCTCAAATCAGTATGAGTGCAGTTGGTGGAGTTATGGTTAAGCAATTAACCCATGCTGGCATTAGCATAGACGTAGAGGCCAGTGCCGCGGGTGTATTACAAAACCCAGCATCCGATTATAGATTAAAAGAAAATATAGAACCCATTAAAAACGCACTTGATAAGGTTTTAAACTTAAATGGTGTGACTTTTCAATATAAAAAAGAAAATGATAGAAAAAGATATATAGGTTTAATTGCACAAGAAGTCGAAAAGGTATTGCCAGAGGTCGTATTTAAAAACGATGATTATTATGGTATAAATTATAAGTTAGTTGTTTCAACTTTAATAGAAGCAGTAAAAGAAAGACAAAAACAGATTGAGAATCTTAAAGAAAGACTCAATAAATTTGATTAATGATATTTATATATAGGTAAATACCATATAGGAGTTAAAAATGTTAACAAAATTTGAAGATATTATAGAAGTGGTTTTAGAGCACGAGGGCGGATATGTAAATGACCCAAAAGACCCTGGCGGCGAGACGAACTTTGGTATTGCGAGGCGTTCACACCCTGACGTAGATATTGCTAATTTAACCAAAGAAGGTGCTAAAGAAATCTACAAAGAACATTATTGGGATAAGAATAAAGTAGAATCTTTATCAGAAGACCTACGACACATTTATTTTGATATGTGTGTAAATCAAGGTAGAGGTAGAGCAGTCAAAATATTACAAAGAGCAGCAAATGCCAAAGGAGCTGGATTAAAGGTAGATGGTGGAATGGGGCCAATGACGATAAGAGCAATGGATGGTGTTGAGTTAGATAGAGTTCGTGCATATCGTGTTAAGTATTATGCTGATTTAGTAACAAGAAAACCAGATTTAGAAAGATTTTATTTTGGTTGGTTTAGGAGAGCATTGGAAGTTTAATGTTAAGAAAACTTTTAAGAGAAATGGTAAGAACTGAACTTCGAGAGTACCTTGAAGATACAGGGAAACTTTGTGTTGTTTTAATGGGCTTACCTGCGGCTGGAAAGTCAACTTGGATTAATAAGGAAGGTAATAGTTGGATTCCAGGATTTAAGGGATATAATGTGGTCAATTCCGATGCACAAGTTATGGCTTTACAATATGATACTGCTATGTTACATTATAAACATTTATTGAAACAATCACCAGATGAAAGTAGTACAAGTGAAAGACGATTTGAAGAATTTGTAGTAAATACTGAATATTCTTCTAATCGTGGTAAAATTGTAACCTTTCCAAAAGATTTTAGTTGGTGGTTAGAAAATAAAGATAAAGGTAGTAATGTTTTTTACAAACAATTGTATAAAGATTTTTACGCTTCATTTTTTGATATTAGAGATTTAGCTAAAGAATATGATAAGGGTTTGTTTCAAGATAAGGTACATAGTGCTGGTAAACTACTTGTTATAGATACAGTAGCTTCGAAACCACCAAAAATTTTACGTAGGTTGAAAAAAACTCGGCAAGAAGGTTATCATAATATAATAGTTTATTTGGAAATAAATCCAGAATTAGCAGTTGCAAGAGATGTATATAGAGAAAAGTTTGTTGGTAGAGGTGTTGGAGCTAAGGTAATTGAAAATTATGCTAAATTAATGAATGGTGCGTATAAAGTATATGAAAAAGAAGGTAAACAAAATGATGGTTTAGTTGATAGATTAATGTATTTCAAATGGTTCCCATCTGGAACATCACCAATTAATGGTGTTTGGAAGAAACAAGAAGATAACCGATTTTCTCTTAAAAGAAAAATAAAAAAAATGAAGGGGAAATAAATTGGATGGTATGAAAAGACTTGTTGAGAGTGTTGTTATGGATACTCTTGGTGAAGCTAAACAATCAAAAGTAGAAAATGTAGTTGGAGTTTATGTTGGTAGATTCCAACCTTTTCATGCTGGTCATTTTAACACTTATAATGAAATGGTTAAAGAATTTGGTAAGTCCAATGTTTTCATAGCCACATCAAATGTTAGTGGTGGTGATAGACATCCATTTAATTTTAAAGAGAAACAAAAAATTATTAGTAAAATATATGGTATTAAGAAAGACCACATAGTACAAGAAAAGAATGTATATTCACCAATTAATATTTTATCTAAATTTGACGCAGAAACTACTGCTTTAGCAGTTGGTGTTGGTAAGAAAGATGGTGGTAGACTTGGTGGTAAGTATTATAAGAAATTTACTGGAAAAAATATGAAGGGTTTCGAAGATGAAGGTTATATTTATATAGTACCAACCTTTAAGTTAAAAGTTGGTGGTACTAATATAAGCGGTACCGCGGTAAGGAAGGTTTTAAGTTCGCCAGACATTGATGATAGTGCAAAGAAAAAATTATTTAAGGTTATTTTTGGTAAATTTAATAGTAATATGTATGATTTTATAACGAACAGATTAATGTTCGACCATAAAGAAGAAAAAGGTATTTTGTTAACTAAAGAAGTAGTTTCAGATTTCTTTGTAGAAAATGATATAGATAAAATTATAAAAGAAGCGTCTACTAATACTACTACTTCTGCAAAAAGAGGTGAAGCTTCTGGTGGGCCATCCGATGATGGGCCTGGAACATTCTATCAGAGTTTTTCAGATTATTATAGGGTATCGAGAGACGCCGTACCTTGGTTTATGCAGAAGACTGGTTGGACAGTTATGGAATTTATGATTAAAGATAAAGAGGATGAGGTTTTAGACCCAGATATGGATTTCACTATGATTTATAAACCAATTTCATCTGTTACGTTTGGAAGGGCTGGTTCAATACCAGGAGATAAGAAACCAACAAAAAATTATAAAGAAAGATTGTCGAGTATAATAGAGAGACTTGGTTGGGAGATTATTAAGTGGATGTGGGTTGATGGTAAAGGCGTGCAAATATCACAAAAACCAAATGCCGAATATGGAAAAGGAAAGACAGCGTGGTCATCCACTACTGGTACTGAAGGTGAAGTAGCTGGATTGCAATCTGATGGTGCTTTACCAGTTAAAAGACAAAAATCAGACGATGAAGTTGGACAACTAAATTTACTTGATAAACAGAAACGTTTACACGAGAAATTTGATTTAACAGAAGAAGTAAATCTTTTAGTTGAAGGTGGTGCATATGGTCATTTATCACATCCATTCGATGACAATAATTTAACATTCAGAGATTTTAAAACAATAATTACTAATACATTGACTGGTGAGTTAAATAAAGAGAAACCTGCTACTGAAAAAACAGATGGCCAGAATATAATGATAAGTTGGAGAGATGGTAAACTTATAGCGGCCAGAAACAAAGGACATTTAAGAGATAGAGGTGCTAGTGCTCTAACTACTGCTGGTATTAGTAAGATGTTTGCAGGTAGAGGTGATTTACATAAAGCTTTTGCAGGAGCTATGGTAGATTTAGAAACCGCTATAAGTGCTCTTAGTGATGCTCAAAAAGATAAAATTTTTAAAGAAGGTGAACAATTCATGTCTTTGGAAATTATCTACCCAAAAACGGCTAATGTGATACCATATGAAAAATCTTTGTTGATATTTCATGGTGTTATTCAATATGATGACAAAGGAAATGCAATAGGTGACTATTCTCAATTTGCAAGAATGTTAACTGGTATGATTAAACAAGTTAACAAGGATGTACAAACTCAATATAAAATAGAGTATCCACCAGTAGTAGAATTACCAAAAGTAAAGGATTTTTCAAAACGTAAAAGATATTATATTGGTAAACTAAATTCTTTACAGAAAAAGTATAAGTTGAAAACGAGTAATACCTTGGGTGATTATCATCAAGCGTTTTGGACAGACTATATTACTAAAGCTACAAAGAAAACAAAGGTTAAATTACCAGAAAGTGTGTTTACTAAATTAGTTAAACGATGGGCCTTTTTTGATAAGTCATATAAATTATCGCAAGTTAAAAAGGATTTAAAGAAATTTCCAAAGTTTTTAGATTGGGTATTAGAAACTGATAAAGAAGACCACAAAGCTATATATAAAGAAAATATTTTACCTTGGGAAGAATTATTTTTAGGACTTGGTGCAGAAATAATGTTGAATTTGAGTATGATGTTGACTGCTAATCCAGAAGAAGGTGCAGTGTCAATTAAAAATGATTTAGAATCTACTATTAAACAGATTAGAAGTACTGGTGATTTAAGTTTAATAGAAAAATTAGAAGGTCAATTGAAAAAATTAGAAGCAATAGGTGGATTTGGTTCAATCGTTTCATCAGAAGGTATAACATTTACATACAATGATAAATTATATAAGTATACTGGTACTTTTGCACCAATCAATCAAATTTTAGGTTTATTAAAATACATATAGGATAATTATGAGTGATTTTGGAAAAAGTGGAAAAGAACGAGTTCGTGAATATAAAGCGATGGAATCTATTCTAAGAGGTGAGACTCCTGAAAAAAGGATTATAGTTGGATATGAGGGTAAGAAGAAAAAGCTCACAGGAAAAACAATACAGGGGCATTTGACAGATATCATGAAGGAAGTTAGAATGCCTTGGTTTTGTCCTGAGTGTAAGAAGACAATGAAAGCTAAAGTAAATGATAAGATGTGGAGATTATTTGGTCATTGTTTTGATTGTCAAGTAAAAATTGAAAATAAACTTCGTATTGAGGGTAAATATGAAGAATGGGCTAAAAAGAAAGTTTTGATGAATCAACGTTCTTTTGTAATTGAACAATTAGAGAGTGTTGAAGAGTGGAAAAAACAAGGAGATGTAACTTTTTATAATCAGATTAATCCAGATGGTCATACTGTAGAAAAGGAAACTTGGAGTACAGATGAAGAACAATTAGAAAAACTTGCAACTGAAGCAACGGATAATTATACTGATTTATTAGAAAGAATTGATTTAGAATTATTAAAATTAGATAATGAAGGAGTAAAAAATGGCAGTAACATCAATAGCTGAGTTGAAAGCTAAAATACAAACTCTTAGTGGTAATAAGAGGGAGAATTTACGTGATTCAACTTATTTGTCAACAATAGCAACAGAATTACAAACTGAAATAGCAGATTTAGAATTGGCGACAGCTGATGCGGATTTAATTTCTCAAGCTAAAAAATACTTGACTAAAGTACAAACACAATATACGGGTTCAATATCATAAATGAGTAACTCGGAAGACTTAAAAAAGTTAATTAGGTCTGAGTATGTAAAATGTGCTAAAGACCCAGTATACTTTATGAAAAAGTATTGTATGATACAGCACCCAATAAAAGGTAAAATACCATTTCATCTCTGGGACTTTCAAGAAAAGACATTGAATGATTTTAAAGGTCATAAACTTAATGTAATTCTTAAAGCAAGACAATTAGGACTTTCTACGTTAACGGCGGGATATTCTTTATGGATGATGACATTTCATGAAGATAAAAATATTCTTGTTATAGCTACAAAACAAGATACAGCGAAAAATCTTGTAACTAAAGTTCGTGTAATGCATGCTAATTTACCAACGTGGTTAAAACAGAGTTGTGTAGAAGATAATAAATTGTCATTAAGATATAGAAATGGTTCACAAGTTAAAGCTGTAGCAAGTTCAGACGAAGCAGGTCGTTCAGAAGCGTTGTCATTACTTGTTCTCGATGAAGCGGCTTTTATTGAAAATATTGATAGGATATGGGCAGCCGCATCACAAACGTTATCTACGGGTGGTCAATGTATTGCGTTGTCTACACCAAATGGTGTTGGTAATTGGTTTCATAAAACATGGATAGAAGCAGAAGATGGTTTGAGTGGATGGAACTTTATAAAGTTACATTGGACAATACATCCAGAACGAGGCGAGGAATGGAGACAAAAACAAGATACTTTATTAGGGCCTTCATTAGCGGCACAAGAATGTGATTGTAGTTTTATAACATCTGGTCAAACAGTAATAGATGGTATGATTATAGAAGAATATAGAGAAACTCAAATTAAAGAACCAATAGAACGTAGAGGATTTGATTCAAATATGTGGGTTTGGGAGTATCCAGATTATTCTAAAGATTATGTTGTTAGTGCAGATGTTAGTAGAGGTGACGGCTCCGATTTTTCTGCGTTTCATGTATTTGATATTGAACAAATGGAACAAGTTGCAGAATATAAAGGTAAAATTGGAACTAAAGATTTTGGTAATATGTGTGTTAGTGTAGCTACAGAATATAATAAAGCTTTATTGATTGTTGAAAATAATAATATTGGTTGGTCTGCTATACAAACCATAATAGATTCAGAATATCCAAATTTATTTTATACATCAAAGGATTTAACCTATGTTGATACGGCCAGACAGATTACAAATAGGTATAGAAGTACTGATAGAAATATGGTGCCTGGATTTAGTATGACACAAAAGACAAGACCACTTGTTATTGCTAAATTAGATGAATATTTTAGAGAAAAATCAGTTAAAATTCATTCGCAGAGATTAATTGACGAGTTGTTTGTATTTATATATAGGAATGGTAAAGCTGTAGCTATGTCTGGATATAATGATGACCTTGTTATGAGTTTAGCAATAGGTTTGTGGGTTAGAGATACTGCACTAAGATTAAGAGCAGAAGGTATAGAATTAACAAAACGTTCATTTGATTACTTTCAATCACATCAAGCTATATATGATACAGATGGTGAAAATGAAAATGATTCTTGGAAGATGGATGTTGGTAAAGAACAAGAAGATTTAACTTGGTTAATAAAATAATAAGAGGATAAAATGGCAGACAAAAGTTTAAGAAGTAGATTAAAAAGACTATTTTCAACAAATGTAATTGTAAGGCATGCGGGTGGAAAGAGGTTAAAAGTAGCTGACACAAATAGAGTACAAGCTATAAATTCAGATATCACAGATAGATTTACTAAATTATACACAAACATGGCAAATATAGGTTATGGTACTAAAAATAGTATGTTTCAATCATCGCAACGAATTGGTTTGTTTCAAGATTATGAAACAATGGATGCAGACCCAATAATATCATCAGCTCTTGATATCTATGCAGATGAATCATCAATGCGGTCTGAATATGGTCAAATATTGGAAATACATTCGGAAGATAATAATATTAATGATATTTTACAAAATTTATATTATGATATTATTAATATAGAGTTTAATTTATGGCCATGGATTCGTAATATGTGTAAGTATGGTGATTTCTTTTTACAACTTGACATTCATGAAAAATATGGAATTACAAATGTAGTACCATTATCTGCATATGATATTACCAGAGTTGAAGGAGAAGATGAAACTAATCCACATTATGTGAAATTTATTTTGGAAGGTGGACAAAGTTTACATACATATAAAGCTGGTAAAGTTGAAAATGAATTTGAAAATTATGAAATAGCACATTTTAGACTTTTATCAGATAGTAATTTTTTACCATATGGTAAGTCTATGGTTGAAGGTGCTCGTAAAGTTTGGAAACAATTGTCACTTATGGAAGATGCTATGTTAATTCATAGAATTATGAGAGCACCAGAAAAAAGAATTTTTAAGATTGATATTGGTAATATACCACCAAACGAAGTTGACAATTATATGCAACGTATTATTAATAAGATGAAGAAAGCACCAGTTATAGATAAAGATACAGGTGATTATAATTTAAAGTATAATATACAAAATTTAACAGAAGATTTCTTTTTACCAGTTCGTGGTGGAGATAGTGGAACTGAAATAACTGAAGCTCCTGGATTATCATATGAAACAGTAGATGACATTGATTATTTACGAAACAAATTATTAGCGGCATTAAAGATACCTAAAGCGTTTCTTGGTTATGAAGAAGAGTTGAATGCAAAAGCAACTTTAGCAGCAGAAGATGTTAGATTTGCTCGTACTATTGAAAGAATTCAAAGAATTGTTGTTAGTGAGTTAACAAAAATTGGTATTGTTCATTTATATTCACAAGGATATTGTGATGCAGACCTTGTTAATTTTAGTTTACAGTTGACAAATCCATCTATGATATATGAACAAGAAAAAGTAGAGTTGTGGTCAAGTAAAATTGATTTAGCTGGAACTATGAAAGATAATAAAATATTATCAACGGAATTTGTGTATGATAAAATTTTTGGATTTTCAGACCAAGAAAAAGCAACTGTAAGACAACAACTTATTGATGACCAAAAACGACAATTTAGATATGAAGCTATTGAACAAGAAGGTACAGACCCAGCCGCGGAAGGTGGCCCTGGAGAGGATGAGTTTGGTGAAGATGATTTGGAATCGCCAACTGATGATGGTATGTATAGAACTGGAGATGAACTTGGACCAGAAGGTGGTTCACCAGAAGGTGGATGGAAAGGTGCAGGCAGACCAAAAAAATCAGCTAAATTTGGTAAGGATGGTTCGGCTAGAGGAAGAGACCCACTTGGAGTCGTTGATATGAAAAAGGGTGGTTCGTCATTAGCTTTAGCTCACTTTGAGAGGTTGAAAAAAGGAATGGGAAAGAAAGATTTACAATTATTACAAGAAACAAATTCTTTAGAAGAAGAGTACAAACGTGAAGTAAAAGATACTTTAGATAACGATAAATAAAGTTCTTCTATATTTATAATTGTATCATAGTACAAAAATTAATTGGAGTAACAAATGAGTTCACTTATAAAGCATTTAAAGATTAAAAATACTGGAATATTGTTTGAGTTGTTAACAAGACAAGTTACAGCTGATATTATGAAAGATACAAAGAAATCTACGGCTGTCATGTTGATTAAGAAATATTTTAAAGAAAGTACAGAACTTGGTCAAGAATTACAACTTTATAATGTGTTAGCACACGAAAAATTTTCACACGAAAATCAAGCCGAAAGGTTAATTGATGCTGTTATTAAAACAAGAACTAAATTATCCAATAAGAAATTAAAACAAGAAAAATATAATCTTATTAAGGATATAAAAGATAATTATGTTATTAGTGAATTTTTTAGTTCACGTATTCCCAATTATAAACTCTTAGCGTCAGTATATAAAGTATTTGGATATACTACCGAAGGTCAAAAACATGACCCGGCAGATGAAGTTAAAAGTAGATTTGCAATAGTTGAACATATTATTAGAAAAAAGATAGATAGTAGTATAAAAACAAATAGAATAATTGAAAAATATAAAAAACAAGATAAAGATATGAGATTATTATCTTATAGTATTTTAGTAGACAAGTTTAATACAAAGTATTCATCTTTAAATGAAGAACAACAAGTTTTACTTAAAAAATATATAGAGAATATTTCAAATACAAATTCTTTAAGAGAATTTATTAATAATGAAGTTAAAAGATTAACTAAAACGTTAAAATCAAATTTAAAAGAAGTTGATGATAAAGTTACTACTATAAAATTAAAGGAAGCTACAAGATTAACTAAGAAGATGACAAATCATAAAATTGTTAAGGATAGCGATGTTGTTAATTTAATGAGGTATTATGAGTTAGTGAAAGAAGTTAAAAATGTCATCTCAAAAAATTAAAGTTAAACAACTTAAAGAGTTGTTAAGACAAATGATAATTGATGTAATAAAAGAATCATCAGTTACTGGTAATATAGATGGGGGTGAAGGCCCCCTAAAAACACCATATTGGGCGAGTCAAAAGAAAAAGAAGAAAAAGTCTGGATATGGTGGTGGTCATAAGAAACCAACAGTTTTAGGATATATGTTGGCTATTGACCCAGAACTAAGAAAAGTTAATTGATTTTTGTGATACAATGGCTACGTCTTGGAAAAAAGATGGCCTACACTTTTTACATAGATTACGTAGTTTATCTAATTTAAAAAGTAGATGGGTTCTTGAAAATACTAAAGTTAGTGGTGAAGAGCCAAGTAAAGTTGAAACTTTACAATTTATTGATAAATGGATTAAAATACTGGACGATATGAGAACAGAAATTTTAAAAAGTAGGAGTTAATAGGTGAAACGATTTAAAATAAAAGAAATACATTCTTGGTTAAATCAACTACCAGAAAATAAATGGAGAAAAATTTATAAGGTAGATGCTAAAAGAGTAGCTTATTTTGTAAATCATGGTAGTAATGCAACATTACCTGTTACTTTGAGTAGAAAATTTGGAGATGCTTCTTTTCTTAGAGAATTACAATTAGCTAAAAATTTTGTTTTACATAAAATTGATGAGAAAAGAAAATTGGAAGGAAAAAGTAATAACCCTATAACTGAAGATGTAGAAATGCATACCATTTCTGGAAATAAAAGGTTTATGACTAAAACGGCACTTCCAATATTAAAGAAACATGGTATTAAAAATGTTAAAGTAAATGATGTGGCTGGAGATTTTTTAGAAATAAGATTTTTAGTAGATATTAATAAACTTAAAGTTATTGATAAAGAATTAACACGAAAGAATAGAACAGCGTATGGTGGTATTGTTGAAACATTTAATAAAAAACTTTTAAAAGTAATATATGAAGAAATAATAAAACTTGATAGAAGAGGTATATTAAAAGAAAAATTATCTCAAGAAAGTAGAGAATTGCGTCTTTTTATTGATAATGATGCAAGACTTTATAAATCAAGATATATTCCAATACTTAAAAATTTGAGTAAGTTTAAGAAAAAGGGTAAATATAATTCTAAATTAGCTATAAAAGCTTTTATGTATTTAATTGATGATGGAGCTAAAGTATATGCTAAAGATTATGCCGACGGAGACGCAAGTATATTTTCAAAAAAGGATAGATTACAATTAGCTAAAGATTATGCTGAAGAATTTGAATCACAATATAATAATCAAGAATTTGATTTTATGAAGTAAGGAGTTAAAACGATGTCAAAATCACTTTTAATAGATATTTTACCTTTTGAGGTAACATCACAACAAATAAACGAGTCTATGACGGACAATCATGGAAGATTAGTAGTTAGTGGCGTGTTACAACGAGCTAATTCTAAAAATCAAAATGGTAGAATATATCCAAAAGAAGTTTTAATACGAGAAGCTAAAAAATACACAAAAGAATTTATTAAACAAAGTAGAGCTCTTGGTGAATTAGACCACCCAGAGTCTTCGGTTGTTAATTTAAGAAATACATCACACAATGTTAAAGAGATGTGGTGGGAAGGTGATAATTTACTTGGTAAAGTAGAAGTATTATCAACACCAACAGGTAACATTTTAAAAGAATTATTTAAAGCTCGTATAAAACTTGGTATTTCTTCACGTGGACTTGGTTCTGTCGAATCGGCAAAAGATGATGATACACAAGAAGTACAAAAAGATTTTGAATTGATAGCATTTGATTTTGTTTCTAACCCATCTACACATGGAGCTTTTATGCATCCAATGACGGAAGGTGTTATTAAAGAAAATACACGTAATGATGGAACTGTTTGCGATAAATGGTGTAGAACCGAAGCAATAATTTCAGATATATTAACTGGAATATAGTTATGAATCATTCTATGTGGAAAAAGTGGAGAGATTTTAGATTCGAAGCTTTAACAGAAGGTGATAAAGACCCAACAATTGAAGGTTTAATAGCTGGCATGACTGGTGCGGCAATGAATCTGATTCCTACCCTTACTAATATGACAAAATACATTGATTTCATTATGAAACCAGATGACCCAAAAAAAAGTCCAGAAGAAAATGATTTAAATAAACAAACTGTTCGTAATGCACTCGAAGATTTAGATGAAAATGCTAAATTGTTATTAAGAAATTATAAGTTTATAAGAAAGTATATTAAAGATGAATATGGATTTACTATGCACGGTAAAGACGATAATGATGATAGTGATAAAGATAAAAAAAAAGATGAAAATTTAATAGAAAGTGGACAATGGGTTATAAGAATTAAAAAAGGTAAACGGGTAAAAAAATTAGAATGTCCACCAGGATTTAAAGTAGATAGTGGCGGAAAACGTTGTAAAAAACAGACCGCTAAAGATATAAAAACTGGAAAAAAGGCCGCTAGAAAACGAATGAAAAAAATGAAGTCTCAAATGGGTAAGATTCAGAAGAAAAGAGCTAAATCTTTGAAAAAAAGAGCGAGTATGAATATTTAATATGAAAGATTTTATAAAAATTGAAAAACAGACTATTAAAAACATTGATAAAGGTATTGGTGATACAATTTCTCGTGCTATAAAAACTATATCTCGCGGAACTATTAAAGAATGTAATGGATGTATTAAAAGAAAAGAAACTTTAAATAAAATTCTTCCTTATAATAGAGATTAGTTGTGATTAAGTTAAAAGATATAGTGGAAGAATCTGTAAACGAAGATTTCTGGGCTACACCAGCCCCATATAGCTCACAAGAAGCAAAATTACATTTAGATATGGATATTAAAAAAATGTCCAAACATTTAGGTAAAGCGTCACAACAAGTCATTAAAATAATGATGAATGGTGTAAAAGGTAATAGATATGATGCTTTAGATATACAACGAGGACTTCAACACGGGCCAGCAACAAGAACACATCATGGTGAGGCGGAGTTTATACAAATGCTGTGGAGAAAAGTTCGTGATGGGTTCAGACGATACTCAAAAGACAATAAATTGAGAAAATAATGATTAAAAGGATTGGAAATAAGTACGTAGTGTACTCGAAAGATGGCAGGAAAAAACTCGGAACACACGAATCAAAAAAAAAGGCCGAAAAACAATTAGCCGCGATAGAAATTTCCAAACATATGAGAACGGAGATAAGAAAACTCGTTAAAAGAGTTTTATTGGAATCAGATACTTTAGGTGCCGCTCGTGAGAAAGCTCTACAAATAGCAAAAGATGTTGATAGTGGTGAACAACCAAATACCAACCAAATTTCTGGGTATGATAAAGAGTATGTTGTTATAGGTCGAACCTTTGATGTATCCGATGACTTAGCCGGACACAAATATAATGCACTATATACAATGTTAGTAAACAAAAATGAAGATGAAATAGTTATTAATCGTCTTAATCTTGGAACTGGTGATGGTGCAACTTTTATTAGAACTAATATGGATGGATTTGGTAGAGATTCACGAATACCTTCGGTGGTTAGAGACATATTATATGATTATTTTGGGATTCCAGACCCATTAATGTCGAGTTTTTAATTTAACTTATATTTATATAAGAGATACATATGTCTAATAAAAAAATAAAAACTTTATCACAAGTGTCGAAGGGAGCTAGTAACTTTAGTGGTAAAAAGGGTGATGGGTTCGATGGAACGGGTTACTTTCCAAATAAAAATTTGGAACGAGGTAATACAGTCGAACAGAAAAGAAAAATGAGAGCTAGTAGAATTAGTCATAATAGTAAAAAATTTAAAAGTACTTATGAAGATAACCACAAAGGTGGTAAAATGTCAATGGTACCAGAAAAGATGGTAAAACATAAACGAGATAAGGATAGTGGGAGAATTAGTAGTAACCCAAAATTCATTAATCCAGATAATATAATGAGATATATAGAGGAAAGTAATATGACAATATCCAAACAAAAAATAACTAACATTATACGTTCAGAAATAAAAGCCGCTATGAATGAACTTAGTGTTAATGATAATACGATGATGCAAGAAAAAACCCGTGGGCCAGCCGCCCCTGTTGGGCCAACTGCCGCAAGTAGTGTTTCTAAAGGCGGGTTTGCTATAAAAGGTAAGTCATCAGTCAGAGGCGACACCGTAGGTGGAACACGAACTTCCGCTGGTGGTAGCGATTCTGGACGTGGTGGTAGAGGTGTTTTAGCATCGAAAGGTAGAGCTTCTGTTGCATCAGCTATATCAGCGGCCGCAAGTTCAAGATTAGCGGACTTCCAAGCGGCTAAATCAGCAGGTGGTAGAAATGCTACTGCTGGTAGAATTAGTGCCGGATATATAGCTAATAAAGCAGGTGCCATTAGTAAATATAATGGTATAGTTAATACTAAAATAAATACACTTACTACGGCTAGAAATTCATATAATAGTGGTACTGTTATGTATGTAGCCTTAAATAATTTAATTAATCAACTTAACTCGAAGAAAACAGAATATTCGGCTAAATGGGATTTTGCTCAAGCTTTATATGATGATAATAGTAGTGCTAAAGCATCTGCTAGAACCGCAATCATGGCGGCTAGAACAAGTCGAAGAGCAGAACCACCAGTAGGTTCAGACCCACCACCACCACCCGCAACACCAAATCACAAACAAGGTGATTTTAGAGCTGGAGTAAAGAGTTGGGACAAAGGCGGAATCAGAGATGTACAAGGCAGGTGGAGAGACACAAATTCTATGATGAGAGAATTATATGGTGGAAGTAATAATGTTGCAGTGACAGGTTGGGATTCTGCATCAGCTGCCGGAGGATATACTGTTGATGGAAGTTCAGGCCGGGATAATTGGAACGCTAATGTCGCATCCGCCGGAAAAGTATTTGGTAAAGCTACCTCAGAGTCCTTGTTGAACGGACTTGATGGATTATATGGTAACAAAGTGGGAACTGCATATGGTCAAGCGGTAGCCAACGGTTGGAATAGACAAGATTCATCCTTTGTGTGGTTTGTAGGACAAATATCTTAAAAGGAGATTCAAATGAGTAAGAAATTATTAAAAGAATTTCATGCATTAGGTGGTATGGTATCAAAACAAGCTTTTGATAACAAATTACATACACCAGTACATGGTTCTGGAGTAAAACTCACTTCATTAATAGAGGGTAATCCAGAGTCATGGAATGAGTCCGAACAACAGATTAATATACAACGATTTTTAGAAGATGTAGCCAATTATAGTAGTATAGGTCAATCAATTTATAGAGAAACAAATCTAAAAGAGATTGCAATAAAATTATCTGAAATTGTTGAAGCTGCTAAAATACATACCATGAATGAAACTGATGATTGGTTTGATAGAGTCTCGGTAAAAAGAAATATGAAAGAACTTGGTGGTTTAGCTGGTCAATTTGTTAAAGTAGCTAGAGAATCTAATTCAATGCAACGTAGAATGGAAACTTTGTATGAGGATATGGGTAACATTCTTAGTAGATATTACGATATTAAAGATACTAATAGTATTCAAGAAGCTGAAGACGTAAAAGATTTGGATAAACCAGAGTCTGGTGGTAAAGAAGAATATCAGAAATTCTTTAATGGTGCATTAAAGAAATTTGGAGTTGATTCACCAGATGACCTTGGTGAAGAAGAGAAAAAAGAATTTTTCAATTGGGTAGATAAAAATTGGGCAAACAAAAAATAAATTAATTATATATAGGTTATAGTATGATAAAAATAGTTGTAAAAAATAACAACATAGAGTTCGCTCTAAAACAATTTAAAAGAAAAGTAAAAGATTCTGGTTTATTACTTGAATTAAGAGAACGAGAGTTTTACAAAAAACCATCAGATATTAAACGAGTAAAAAAATCAAAAGCAAAATTAAGAATTAAGTACGATAAGTTACGTAGACAACGTGAAAAAATGCTTCGAGGCTATTGAACGTTTTGTATATATGGCTTATATTTATTTAAAATAAAATACACCATTACCATTCCTTGGTAATTCTATATGGTGTACCGATATGAAATTCATTATTATTGTTCCAAATAACAATACTTAATCCCTATAATGGAGATATATTATGGACGACCTTTTGAAAAATGCAATCGCAGATGCAAAAGCAGTTCGTGAGACCGCATTGGAAAATGCAAAAATCGCTTTACAAGAAGCGTTTACTCCAAGACTAACTCAAATGCTTTCACAGAAGATTCAGAACGAAGTAGAAGATGATATCTACGAAGAAGAAGAAGATGAAATGGAAGATGATGCCGAAATGGATGCTGAAGAAGCTGAAGAAGAAGCACCAGCTGAAGAAGAAGAAGAAGCACCAGCCGAAGACGAAGCACCAGCCGAAGAAGCACCAGCCGAAGAAGCCGGTGAAGAAGAAGCCGGTGAAGAAGAAGTTGAAGACGCTGTTGAAGACGCAGAAGAAGAAGCTGAAGCAGAAGAGGGTGGTGAAGAGGAAGAGGAAGCCGAAGAAGACGACCTTGACCTTGAAGCTGTTCTACGTGAGTTAGAGTCAGAACTTGACGAATCAGATGATTTCGATGAAGACCTTGACCCTATGGATGCCGATGGCATGGAAGATGATGGTGGTTCAATGGCCGATGTTGATGATGAAGAGGACGAGTTCTTACCAGAACCAGCTGATGAAGATGGTGAATTGGATGTAGACATAGATGAGTTACCAGAAAACTTTGACCTTGCCGAAGTACTCAAAGCTCTTCAAGAAGAAGAGGAAGAGGAAGCGGAAGAGGAAGAAGTGGACGAAATAACTCAACTTAAACACGAGTTAGGCGAACATCGCGAAGTTGTTACGTATCTACGGTCTAAATTAAACGAGGTCAATCTACTCAATGCTAAACTCTTGTTTACGAACAAGTTGTTCAGGAATCATTCTATGACTAATGAACAGAAAATTAAAGTAATTGAGCAGTTTGATAGAGCTAAAACCCTACGTGAAGTGAAACTTGTCTTTTCGACAATCGCTGAATCAATGGGGTCTAAGCACAAACAAAATGTAAATGAAAGTAAAAAAGGCTCATCTTCTAAAGTTGTGGCTTCAACCAAATCCAAATCAAAGAAAACGGAAGTTCTCGCTGAAGGGTCTGAATTGAAAGCACGCTTTCAGAAGTTAGCTAAAATACTTTAATTAAACCTTAATTGGAGAAATAAAATGTCTGAAGGAAATTTAAAATCTATCCAAGGAATGATGGATGGATATAACCCTTACAAACAGCGTTTAGATGAAACTCGCCAGTTGGTGAACAAATGGGAACCAACAGGTCTACTTGAAGGTATTAATGAAGAAAGTAAAGTATTTGGAATGGCAACTCTGCTAGAAAATCAAGCTCGTCAATTAATTGATGAGTCTTCCAAAGTAAGTACAACCTCTAACTCGGAAGAGTGGAGTGGGGTTGCACTTCCCTTGGTTCGTAGAGTATTTGGTGAATTGGCTGCACAGGACTTCGTATCTGTACAACCTATGAACTTACCTTCTGGACTTATTTTCTATTTAAACTTTAAGTATGGTACTGCTCAAGCAGGTCATAGTCAGAACTCGGATATTCATGGTAATACTTCTGGTTCTAATGTTGACGCTTCTGGTGGTCTCTATGGTGCAGGAAAATTTGGATATTCGGTGAATGACCAAGTTTCCACAAAAATCTTAGTGGCCAACTTAACTTCAGCTTCTGTCTCATGGGCAGATGTTGATTTTGAGCCTGACCTAAGTTCATCTCTCGCTAATTTGAGAAAAGTAACAATTGCTGAAGCAAATGATGGTATGACGAATCCCGATTTCGAAGGTGTAAGAGCTTTTGAAATCTCAGGTTCAGATACCAACGCTATCTCAGCGTACTACCCCGCGTATACAACATGGGATGGTTCTAACTTTAACTTTATTGTTAAAACTGCTGGTGACTACGAAGTAGATACAGGTGTATGGATTAAATACCATAAACAACCAACTGATATTACTCGTGGTGATTTTGAAGATACACCAACAGAACCTGCAACAGATGCTGGTATACCAGAGATTGACATCAAGATGAACTCTATTCCTATCGTTGCGAAAACTCGTAAGTTAAAAGCTGTGTGGACTCCTGAGTTAGCACAAGACTTGAATGCTTATCATTCAGTTGACGCTGAAGCTGAGTTGACGGCGATGTTATCAGAGTACATCTCAATGGAAATTGATTTGGAAATATTGGATATGTTGAGGGCTAACGCTAATGCTAAAACTGAACGCTGGTCTGCAAGACCTGGTTATGAGTATGATTCCGCAACTTCACTGTTCGCACAGTCAAGTGGTGAATCTAACGCATATACCAAAGGAACTTGGTTCCAGACTCTTGGTAATAAGATACAATCTGTATCTAACGCAATACATCAGAAAACCTTACGTGGTGGAGCTAATTTCATCGTGATAAGTCCTGAAGTTGCGACTGTTATCGAGTCTATTCCAGGATACGTTTCTGACGCTTCTGGTGAAGCAACAAGTAACCAGTTTGCTATGGGTGTTCAAAAAGTAGGTGTTATGGCGAATCGTTTCTCTGTTTATAAGAATCCTTATATGCAGGAAAACACTATACTTGTTGGTTTCAGAGGAAGTAACTTCCTTGAAACTGGTGCTGTATACGCTCCATATGTACCACTTATCATGACTCCGTTGGTCTACGACCCAACTAACTTTACTCCCCGCAAGGGCGTAATGACAAGATACGCGAAGAAAATCGTGCGTCCTGAATTTTACGGTAAAGTTATCGTTGCAGATGTTAACTACGTTTAACATTTAACGAAACGATAAACTAAAAGGGGGAAGGAGTTAATCTTTCCCCCTTTTTTTATGCCAAATAAACAGCCTATATTCCCCTTTTTCTATAACAAAGATATTTATTATTGATAAAATGTACAATTTATTAACAGTTGGAGAAAAATATGGCAACCCAACCAATATGGCCAGGAAGCGGTTCTTATACAGACGCTACAGATACGCCATTTAGTTTTTATACAAGTGACTCTACATATGTAACACATTCGGTACAAACAGCCGAGTGGGTTGGTAAAAGACTTGGATATCCTATTATGGATGTTGAATTACAAGGTGTACAGATGTATGCTTGTTTTGAAGAAGCTGTTACAGAGTATTCTTCAATCGTAAATCAATTTAATATTAAAGAAAATATGTTAAAAGTACAAGGAGCTCCAACATCTTCTAATTTCACACACACCGTTGTTACAGACTTGGGTAGAGCAATAACTATATCTGAAGCATATGGTGCCGAAGTTGGGGTTGGTGGTAGTGTTGATTGGAAAACTGGTTATGTAGTAACTTCGGGTAGTCAACAAACATATGATTTAGACTCGTGGGCTATAGTTTCCGAGAGTAGTTCACCCATTGAGATTAAGAGAGTGTTCCATGAAGCTACACCAGCCGTTTCGAGATACTTTGACCCTTACGCTGGAACTGGACAAGGTACTAACAATTTAATTGATTCATTTGGTTGGGGAGATAACTCACCAGCCGTTTCATTTACTGTAATGCCTTTATACGCCGATATGTTGAGAGTACAACAAATAGAATTAAGTGACCAAGTGAGAAAATCGGCATATTCATTTGAATTGATAAATAATAAATTAAGAATTTTTCCAATTCCAACAACAGAATTTAAATTATTTTTTCAATATATTAGAAAAGATGATAGATGGAAGACTTTAACAAATGAAGTTACCGATACATATGAATCTGGTGGTCAAACAGCGGTACAATCAGACTTTTCTAACATTAG